>Ga0136643_10016026_pt1 | contig 11263 bp, 10 predicted proteins | sample TergutLab28metaG_FD_96883 | JGI IMG/M metagenome (GOLD analysis project Ga0136643, IMG submission 96883) | Labiotermes labralis P1 segment gut microbial communities from Petit-Saut dam, French Guiana - Lab288 P1 (version 3) (version 3) | ecosystem: Host-associated > Arthropoda: Insects >... | reverse complement strand
TAATCAATTGACAGACATTGTACTGTATTTTATAATTATATATTAAAAATTGACCTGTTCTATATCTCATGGCCTATTGGTGCCTATTGTAGATCGCTTGAACATGAATAAATGAATGAATGACTTGGGTAAGATTGGATAAGATCTGGTAGACATATAATGTAATAAATACCAAGTTAGGTAGGGTATTACTTAAGCGAAACACTGTTTTTGGTTGCAAAATTGATATTGTGTAAGTTATCACTTGAGTGAAATATTTTGTCTTGATGTAAATTTATTATTTGTAAAGTTTCGAGTGAAATACTCTGTCTTGATGTAAATTTACTATTTTGTAAGTTATCAAGTGAGTGAAATACTATGTCTTGATGTAAATTTACAACCTTGTAAGGTATTATTTGAGCGAAATACTCAGTCTTGATGAAAGATGGATCCTATATAAGGTTTCGTTGATTGAAACATATCACGTGAGATTGATTTGAACGTCGTTGTACCTCCTACTGTGCAGGGATGACGTAAGCATGCCCATGTTTACGAAACGTTGGGTAGAGCTGTTGTGTGCACGCCATTGTAGGCGATTATGGCAGCTCCTATATGTTTAGATAAGTGTAGCTTATAATCATAAAAGTCCTACTACTCGTGAGTGGTAGGTTGAGGGTGAGGGAAGTGCAACTTCTTGTCGTGTATTCCTGATTTCAATATTGAAACTGAGTGTATTATTATGAGTTATGAGTATGATTTTTTTGTTGATCATTGCTAGTGGCTGCATTGACTACCACTGAAGGTTGTACATGTGTTGTATGGAGTGCACTGGCTTAGGCTAAGAACATATCCGATTTGTCTTGCTCCCTTCTGTTTCCTTCCTCCCGTGGTCTATATTTCGCTTTTATCTTAAGACGTACCCTGTTATGTACTTATTCTATATGTATATTATTAGCAATATGACAAGTTCTATATCCTTTAGGTTGTTCAAGACCTTGTATGGATTTACAGAATGCAAAATAAATGAATGAATGAGAATGGTTTCAGGCTTCCACCGCGGCAAATATGAGTCCTACGCTCTTAAGGATGGTTACGAACCGTTACCCTTCGCATCAACTCAAAAGGGCGCAGAATTAAACTATATGCGGATAGTACAGATCGCACTATGAGGAGGACTCGCTCTGGAAGAGGCTTCGGACTAGAAGATCCGTGCTTTGGACCTCACGAACTATTAATCTGTGCTCTCGAAAACAGCACACAATTCAAGTGCTGGAAGCTCTAATCCGTGGTACTGGGACAGGTTTGTGGCAGTTGATTGCGTCGGTCAGAGTTCACAGTCGAACTCGCTGTGTCATGCCTGTTCAGTGTATCTAGTCGCGTGTACGTAGCTGTGACTGGGAGCTTAAGGCGAAAGAGTTCTTAATCCTTATTTGGTACTTTCAAGAATTTTAAAGTAAAGCGACTAGCAAGATGGTACCGAAAGTTAGAGTTTTCGTTGTAGGCGTTGGTATGACAAAGGTAAGCAGCGAAAGATGCTGAAACAAAAGTCAGTTGAATATTTGTAGGTCGTAAGCGTATGACTAGAGTTCATAATTTTTATTCGGTACATTCTCGTATTTAAAGTACAGCCACAGGCGCGATGGCACCAAAAGTTAGTTTTCGTTGTAGGCGTTGATATGCCAGAGTTAACCCTCAAACGGCCACCCGGGGTCAAATTTGACCCAGCCTTCCTTTTTTTTTTCGATAATTTTTTTTATGTACCTTACAATGACACCAATCTTCGTGACTTTGTAACGACAAGTGTCCTCTAGGTCGTCATAGTGGTTTTGTGCTGTTGGTGATAACTGTTTTTGTAAAATTTCGATTTTCCCTACCTGGGGTCACATTTGACCCCAGGTGGCCTTGCGCGTGTTGTTTTTCTGTACTTATTTTTTTGTGCATTTTTATGGTGATAATGTGCTGTAAAATAGTACTATAGTATGTAACAGCCGCTTAAATTCTTTACGTCTGTTGACCTTGCAAATCGCCTGAAAAACAAAAAATTGACACTCGTTGGGACAATGAAGCAAAACAAAAGAGAAATTCCACAAGAGTTCAAGCCTGCCAGGCAACATGATGAAAACTAGTCTATTTTTGGATTTACCAAGGATCTCACACTTGTGTCATATGTCCCAAAGAAGAACAAATCAGTTGCCCACCTTTCGTCACTCCATCATGATTCAGCAGTCTGCGGTGATTCAGGAAAGCCTGAAATCATTGAATTTTGTAACAAAACAAAAGGTGCAGTAGACATGCTGGATCAAATGTGTGCAAGGTACAGCGAGCAACTGGCAGATGGACAATGGCAATGTTTTATGGCATGATCAACATTGCTGCAGTAAATGCATTGGTCATATATGCATATAACATGCGCAAAGATCAGCCAGAGAAGAAGACAAAAAGGAAAGACTTTTTGCTCAGAATTGCACATGATCTGGTGAAATCATTTGTAACAAAACGATACAAACTTTCTTCACTACCTAGGAACATCAAAACAGCAATAGTCATGTGTGGATTTGTCCATGATTCTGAAGAAAGCACCATGCAGTACCCTGAAGACTACGAGGTTATGTCAAGATATCGAGGGCGAGGGCGCTGTCATGTATGCAGCAGGAGTAGAGATGTGAAGGCACGGTTTGTCTGTGAAGGATGTGGGCATTACGTCTGCATAGACCATATGAGTATGTTTGTTACTTGTGACATTTGGAAGAATAAGGATGAATCTGATTAGTTGCTTTGTTTTCCCAACTCTTCTTCTTCAAACCATTTTATCATATTTACATTCTTAAATACAGAAATGAATATTGAACATAACCGGAATTCATATACCATACAATCATGTCATTGTTGCATGAGGTTGTCATTTCAGTGATGTCAAACTGTTGTTCTTTTGTAAGTAGACATGTATTTTAGTTTGACAATAAAAGAACTGGAAACCATCTTTAGTTACAACCACTTTTATTGTGGGGTCAAATTTGACCCCATGTGGCCGCCTACGTCCTACTTTCTAGGGTGGCCTTTTGAGGGTTCAAGCAGTGAAAGGTGCTGAAACAAAATTCACTACTTCTTGTATTGACAATTCTGAGATACTGGCCTAATTGTCTTCAGGGGAGAGTAGTTCCAAAATTCAGGAAAATATGCGATATAAAATCAGCAAGTATGACGTGTAAACATAACATGCTCGTAGGCAGTAATAATTCTAATTAGAAATATGATTGCATTGTAGACTTGCATGTACTGAGAAACATGCTTTCAATGACAAATGTCACTTCGGCTAGTCACATTGCCAGATTGTTTTGTGAAACAAATTTTCTCTTTTGTATGTGGTGTAGGAGTAAAGTTGCCATGTAGTAATGGCGATTTTTGTTTACATATGAAGTAGAATTGAACAGTTCTTCCAAGATGGTGATTATGATTATGTTGTTGTTAGTGGGGAGAATTATTTTCATGGTGAAGTTAACTGGGGTTTGTAAATTTACGCATTCCATAGATTCTGATAAACAGGACTGTGAAAAAAGTTGGAATATTACCCAAGATACTGCCTCTCCTTAGGTGTCCAAGGTTTTCCATATTTTTTCCAAGCCACTTACAGCACAGTGTGTTTAAGGGGAGGTCACTCTCACTTATGCCGTGCTACACTGTAATTGTCCTGCAGTATCCCCTAGTGCTGAAGCAGCTTTTTTTTATTAAAGCAGAAAAATTCCTGTGTCCTTGGGGCATTATTTTTTTATATCATATCAATCTCGCCATCCTGATACGTAACCTGTGGTAGTGGTACTTTGTTTGTCATATATGATTTAATTACACATTTCCACTGTGTAAGAGGGGTAAGTGATCCATCAATGAGAAACTTTTTATTTCTTTATTAATGAGTGTATATGATTGTATACATTTATTAATGAATGTATGAGATACAGAACTATTATTTTGCTTGTTGTTTTGTATGGGTGTGAAACTTGGTTGCCCATATTGAGGGAGGAACTTAAGCTGAGTGTGTTTGAGAGTAGGGTGTTGAGGAGAATATTTGGGCGTAAGAGGGACGAGGTAACAAGGGAGTGGAGAAAACTACATAATGGGGAGCTTTATGATCTGTACTCCCCACCCAATACTGTTCAGGTGATAAAATCGAGAAGAATGAGATGGGCGGGGCATGTAGCACGTATAGGGGAGAGGAGAGGCATATACAGGGACTTGGTGGGGAAACCTGGGGGAAAGAGTCCACTTGGGAGACCCAGGTGTATTTGGGAGGATAATATTAAGATGGATCTCCAGGAAGTGGGTTGTGGGGGTATGGACTGGATCGAGTGGCTCAGGACAGGGACAGTTGGCGGGCACTTGTGAATGCAGTAACGAACCTTTGGGTTCCATGTCATGTGGGGAATTTCTTGACTAGCTGCAAACTGGTTTGCTTATCAAGAAGGACTGTGCTCCATGGAGTAAGTATGAATGTACATGATCTGCTGTTGTGTGTGTAGTGGATGTTCAGAGTTTGAACACAGAGTGTTTGGAGCTCAACATAATAGTTACTTTTGTTTTGCTACGGGTTGTGTGAGTGAGGAACCATGGTTAACCCCGTTTTTAAGCATCCATCCTGGTTTTGTGTGTGTATGTATTGAGGTGAGGGGGGGGACTGTTGTGCACATCTGAAGATACTTTGTGCCACACTGCCATTGTTACACAGTGGCATTGCTCTGTGTTAGCATCAATGATCTGGAGATTGTTGTTTGTTGACAGTTGGTCACAAAGTGTTGCAAACTGATAGTTTTTCTCCATCAGCGTTGAAGTAACAAGCATAATTGTAACTGTACTTGAAGTACCACTTCATGTTGTGGTTTTATACGAACCTGTGCTTCTCACAAGATATTCCAGACGTTTAGATGCCCATTTTCCCGGAAACTGAACAGAGTATTCTGCCATTGTTGTATTTATTATGTTATGCACTTGGCCCACACTTCTTGTCACAAGTTCGCTGAAGAGATGTAATAGTTCCTGTAGTTACTGTAACCACTGTATGATTTTCACTGTTATTTGTTGTACTTTTCTTACATGTCTATACCATCTCATGGTTTTTTTAGTTTCTATTTAGGTAGTATAAATTTTCTCGATTTGCGGAGGCCGGATGTTGTGCCTCATGTTAATCGTGCGGTATTGTGTTTGTGGTTTATTGTTCATTTGGAGCATATTATTGGTTATTTTCATTGTCTGTAGGATTCTTACAGTAGGAATAAAATCACTAAATATTACAGTGTCATGATTTTCATTGCCTTGTTTCTGAAATTTGTCCACATCTTTAACTTTGTTCTCTGGGTAATTTTAAAGTTTCTGAAAATACGGAATTCTTGACACCATAAATGCCACAGTGTGATATAAGTTAGAACTCCCCACAGCTGGTTAGCAGGGAGCCCAGAATATTGGTCTAAAGTAGTGTTAAACATATATATATATATTAATATATAAGTATTGTCATTAAATTTCTGCTGTATTGAATACCAAATATTCGTGAATAAATTAAATGCCTGAGTGAGCATAAGGGTTGTGTTTATTATGGCTGGTGTCAATACTTGGTAAATCTGCAACTTTTATGTATGGATTACGCAGATATTTAATATTTCTGAGCCACGGTATTTTATAAATTTCACAGTTTTTTATGGTAAAGGTAAAGTGATCCCATTACAGGCCCAGTGTGGCCCATAGGGTGGGTAGAGGTATAGCTCTACTCTTCCATGACCGAAGCACTAGAAGGGGGCGAGTGGTCAGCAGCATGCCTCGGCCGCAATTCACCCCGGGAAAGATCCTGTACCTATTGTACAGGAGGCTGGGTGGACCCCAGGGCCGGTCTGGAAGGGCGGAAAACCTTGTCCCCACCAGGATTTGATCCCGGACCGTCCAGCCCGTAGTCAATCGCTATACCGACTGAGTTACCTGGCCCACGTTTGTGATGGTGCTTGTAAGAAATATAATTGACATATGTTACTGCTGCAGGCTTGTGATATACTGGTTAAATATTTTTTAGGCGTGTTCACAAAATTGCAAAGAGCAACTGTGAGCTTCGTCATGTCTGTCTGTCCACGTGGAACAGCTCGGCTCCCACTGGACAGATTTTCACGAAATTCTTTTATTTTTGGATTTTTCGAAAATCCGTTGAGAAAATTCAAGTGTCAATAAAATCTGACGAGAATAAAGGGTACTTTACATGAAGACCAATATACATTTTTGATATCTCACTCAATACTTCTCAGAATGAGAAATGTTTCAGGCAAATGTTGTAGAGAAAATCAAAGCACATTTTGTGTTCAGTAATTTTTTTTTTTTTTTAATTGTTCCGTTTATGAGAAAATGTAGAAAAATATTGTTATGTGGGGCAGGCCACAGATGACGGTATGGCATGTGCACATTGCATGCTTGATATCTAAGGCTACAAGTACAGACACCCAGATTGTTCAATACTCGTTGCTTGTCTTGTTATGTTATGCGTACAGCAGTTTCTGCAGAATGTAATGGCTTATTTTCTTGTGTGGGAATATCTGTTAACATTATTAACATTTTTCTGTCCCTTGAGACCATTTTGCCCGATTGGTATATGACTATAGCCGAAGTTAGTTTGAATAAACATTTCACAGTTCTGTAATATTCTTTTTGGAACTATGGATTTTAATGCTAATGTATGTAATATTTTACGTCTTGGCCTCTAGGATTGTAAGATTAAAAGGCTGCAGCAGTTTGTTGTAAGGCTGTTTGTAACTTTACATTGCTTTTTGACCCTGCAAGGTGGAACTGTCTTGAGATTTGCTATCTTGCAAAAGTTCTTTTCTTTAATAACGCACGGTGATACTGTGTGACTATAGGAAAGTCAGTTATGTTTGGAAATATAAGATGTCATTAAATGTTTTAGTAACTGATAAGCATGAAAATTGTGGTGTTGTTTAGCTTAGCAGCATTATGGAGGGGAATGGATGTGGGGAGAATGCAGTAATGAATTAGGGCAGGAAATTAAAGTTCTGTTATCAGGACAGTAGTTGCTCTTGTGTCATATTTATCTGTCAGAACCAACGTGTATTTTCGTATTTTCTGTTCCATATTTGAGAGTAACATACGAATTTAGAATATTATTTGTTTTCAGTTTGAAAAACCTGGCAGAAGAGATGATTTTGATTATCCTGAAATGGCAAAAGAGGCTGTAACAAAGGCTTTGAATGATGCTGGGTTGCAGATATCTGATATCAAACAGGCTTGCGTTGGATACGTTTATGGTACGTACTTTTTTTTGTGTCATAATTATCGTCTTCCAGTACTTCCCAAATGAAACAAGGACCTCAGCTAGGCATCTCTGGCTTATACCGCTTCACTCCTGACCATAATTTTCCATGTTGTTGGGCTCCTTCCTCTGTCTTTCTCCGGGTATGTCTTAGTCACCTGCTTCGTCTACTGTGTTGGGTACTATAATCACAAGCAGTCCTCTTTGTTGCTTCCTGTAGCTTCATAAGTATATGGCCAAATATGTTCTGCTTCTTTCCTTTTTTAAATTTGCTCAGATATTGGTATTTATTAACCTTTTGACGCCTAATGTCAACTATAGTGGTCGTACCGCACCGCTAACCTCTAAAGTTGCATTTTATATATTCAACAAATATAGGTACTGAATATTTTAAACATGGTGTATACTCTCCTTTTTTTTTTCTCTTCAAAATGCAGTTTGTTTCATAATTCTAACGTATTTGGTTCCTGTATTATTCACATTTTATATACAGGGTGTGCTAAAATTTAAAAAAATGATTCCGGCGCCAAAAGGTTAAGTGATGCCCCATAGTTCTTCATTTGTTAATTGTGTTCGGCGATTTTGTATTTAGTATTTTGCTCAGGTGCCATGTATCAATGCACACCTGGAGACTTTTTCAGTGTTCTTTGTTCCTTCCCCAAGTCTCGCACCCAGAGATTAGGACTTCTGTCACATTTGTTTCAGACAGTTGTGACTTAGATCTTAAGTATAGCAAATTAGTTGTGTTGTATTGAAAATAGTTGATGGACTGGTAAGTGTGTCTTGCTGATGTGATTTTTTGTGTCAGGTTGAGTTCCTCGCTTTTTGGTTACAACAAATCGAAGGTAGAAGAGTGTTTCTGTTTTGTCTGTAGCTCTCCTGCTGAGTGTTACATTTGCTTTCCGCGTATTGTTGATTCTCATAATTTTGGTCCAACTAGAATTTATTTTAATTCCATCCTGACACACCCATTTTTATAGGTCAGATTGTTTTCTGTGTCCTTGAAGTTGTGAGAGAGTAGCAGTCATCATTGCCAAAATTTATATATTCTAATCTTTGAGTCAAAGCCGAGGTCCCCCCTCCTGCCACATTTCTTGTATTATGGTCAGTGACTATCAAATACTGTGTGTTGTGAGAGTGTGTTCTGTTTGTTCCTCAGTTTCATTGTATAGGCACATGCCGTGTAACAATGTTTTGGTCAACGATGGACCACATATACAACGGTGGTCCCATAAGATTTTAATACTATAATACTTACCGCTGTGTTACAATTGCCTACAGTATTCAGTACAGTAACATGCTGTACAGGTTTGTAGCATAGCAGCAATAGGCTATACCATATAGCGTAGGTGTGTAGTAGGCTGTACTGAACGATCTAGGTTTGTGTAAGTACACTCTATGACGATTTTGACATTCAGAGGACCGTGCATCGTGATATATTCTTATAATAATACCAATGAGATGCAATAATTTCTCAAATTTATTTTTGGAATAGAACTTGACATGTTTCGGACAGCTTCTCTGTCCCTCATCAGCAGTCTAGCACTGTACACACTGCACTGTTCCATCCTGATCCCGCTAATAAGTGGTCAGCTGGTGGTCCCATACCATTATAACACATACCGCTGTGTTACAGTTGCCTACGGTATTCAGTAGAGTAACATGCTGTACAGGTTTGTAGCCTAGGAGCAATAGGCTATACCATATAGCCTAGGTGTGTAGTATGCTATGCTTACTATCCTACACTTGTGTAAGTACACATTCGCATAATGACGAAATCGCCTGACAATGCATTTCTCGAAATGTATCCCCGTTGTTAAGCGATGCATAACTGTGCTGTTGGAATGTGGTGGTGGTAGTGTTGTTGTTTTTGTTGCTGTTGTTGTTGTTGTTGCTCTGTAAATGCCATATATTTAAATTTCAGGAGATTCAACATGTGGACAGCGAGCTCTGTACGAGATTGGCATGACTGGAATGCCTGTATACAATGTTAACAACAATTGCTCTACTGGGTCGACAGCGCTGTTAATGGCTAAACAGCTCCTAGAATCTGGGAATGCAGACTGTGTTTTGGCACTGGGATTTGAGAAAATGGAAAGGGGGTCTCTTTCGTCAAAGGTTGGTACTGTGTAGTCAGGTTACTTGCAGTAGTGGGGAAAACATGGCAGTACCTGTTTAGTGTAGTGTAATTACAGCACAGGAACCCCTTTGTCTGATGTTTGCTCTGTTCTCGCAGTACCATGACCGAACTAATCCAATGGATAAACACGTTGAAGTGATGGCTGAAATTGCTGGCATAAATAATAGTCCAATCACTGCACAAATGTTTGGAAATGCTGGGAAGGAGCACATGGAAAAATATGGAACAAAACCAGAACATCTTGCTAAAATTGCTTACAAAAATCACAAGCATTCAGTTAACAACCCGTAAGTACGGTTTTTATTTTACAGTTTCAGTGTGGTCTAAGTTGTGAGGTAGTGACTCAGTTCCCATCTCCTCTGCATGTTGAGACCCTTCTTTGGTTGTATTGATACTGTCAATGTTAAGTGTGTGTAGCGACAAATGAATGTGTCAGTATGATTGATTATAAATGAAGAAGTGAGAATTATATGGGTCATAGGCATGACCTGCTTTGACCTTTATCATCTGTAAAGGTACGGCATCCCATTACAGGCCTGGACAGGCCCTGAGGTCCTAAGGGTTCCTGGAGGTTGAGGCTCCTAGATTTCACGACACTCAGCACATGGAGGTGGTAATGTTGGTAGCCCTACGCACCGGCCGCCTTTACCCCCCAGGAAATATTCCTGGTACTCATTTCTGTTAGAGGCTGAGTCAACCCTAGATCCATAGTGTGGCCAGAAGGTTTATGTCAATGAAAAATTCCAGTGACTCCATCAGGAATCGAATCCAGAACCTTTCAGCTTGTAGCGCAGTGCCTCAACCAACTGCGCCACCGCATGCCCTTTATCGGCTGTCAAAAGTGATTTTAAATCTCCTGATAGTGTGGAGGTGGCACCCATGCTTGTATCAGGCTTTAAGACATTGAACGTCTTGTAACAGGGGATTTTAATTTTCCCACTTTCGAGGACTGTCACTTGTATTTCAATTTGAAGGTAATGGTGTCAGTGATGAGCATATCGGGTGCTTGGCTGGCCAACCTGACTGTGCACATGTGCTGAAGCAACGTGTTGCACATTGAACAAGAGACTACCACATGTGTTAACGTGGGTATTTTTTGTAGCTATTCACAGTTTCAAGAAGATTACACTATGGAGCAGATCTTGAACTCACCTTGCATCTATGGTCCTTTGACGAAGCTCCAGTGCTGCCCCACATCTGACGGCTCGGCTGCTGCCATCTTGGTGACAGAAGAATTTGTGCATGCACATGGCCTGGAGAGACAGGCTGTTGAGATTCTGGGAATGGAAATGGCGACGGATTTGCCATCTACATTCAACGATCGCAGCTGTATGAAGATCGTAAGTAGGGGATCATTGTATGAACTGAGATAGAATGATACTTCTGATTATTAGGAAATTATCGTTCGCCATACTGTTCGTGGATGATAATTTCCTTATAATATATATGAACACAATGGGATGTCCAAGGTTGGTGGATGATAATTACCTTATATATGAACACAATGGGATGACCAAGGTTCATAGACGATAATTTCCTTATAATTCATACAAACACTATGTGATGTCCAAGGTTGGTGGATGATAAGTACCTTATAATACAGGGTGTTTCACGACTTTAGGGCATAACTGCAGGAGGTGATTTCCTAGGCCTTTGTGATCAAAAAAGTTCATATAAACATATGTCCGATTTTGGAAGGTTACGGAGTTATGACCGTTTTTTAATTCCCGTACACGCCTTCGTGTGAATCGCGTCTATCAGGTGGCGGGTCGCTATTTTTAGCCAGCTACAGACACTTGTAGGGTACCTAAGGCGTGCGGGGAAAGGTGGGGTGCTAAGTTCTACCCGCG
>Ga0136643_10016025_pt1 | contig 11264 bp, 6 predicted proteins | sample TergutLab28metaG_FD_96883 | JGI IMG/M metagenome (GOLD analysis project Ga0136643, IMG submission 96883) | Labiotermes labralis P1 segment gut microbial communities from Petit-Saut dam, French Guiana - Lab288 P1 (version 3) (version 3) | ecosystem: Host-associated > Arthropoda: Insects >... | reverse complement strand
TATTCCTTGTTGGCCTGATGATGGCCGGGTAACGGCCGAAACATGTAGCCGAATGTAACCAGTTGTAATAATACAACTGTTTTATATATTGTGTAACGACGGCATGATATAATAAATAGTTATATCCATTTGACTCAAAAGAGCTGTTACAAGTGGGGACCACCCACTTCTCTCCTGGCATTGCAGCGAAGCTGTTCTACGCCCACCCTGACATGCTGTGAACAGTTTCACACGCTGCTATAATTCTAGCTACCAGATCCCCTCTCTTGTTTCTATAGATGTCGCGTGAATGAGATACTTCTGGTGGCCACAGAAGAAAGAAAGGCAAGTGGAGCCAGGTCCCAGGGATAGCTGTGGCCAGGCGATACCGACATTTCGTTCTGCGATCACAAAATGCCGCGTTCGCAGATGATTTGTGACTGCCTTCTTAAAACGGGCCCGGGTGGCGGGGCACCGACGTGCTGGAACTTACTTTTCCAGCCTCAGTACCGACGCCGACTTTCGTACGAAGGATACATTTCCGACCAAACCTTTAACGTTTCAGATCGCTCCACATCAGGTACCCTATAACCCCTTGAACGTTTGTAAAATCTGTTGCACAACGTGTACACGTGTTTTATGCGGATTGTACCATAACGTGGTCCGTACGTATCATTCTGCGACATCCTAAGGTGTGCTCGCTGTCAGACAACGTTGACGTCAGCTCCGCGAGACTTTTGTGGATGTTTTTGCTGACCGGTGCGGAAATACCGCCTTGTCGTAATATGCAAATGGGATATAGGGCAGTCGAGATTGTCGCGTTGAAGCTGCTACCTGTTCAGATTGTCTGAATGTGATGTTCTGACTTGTTCAGTAGTTTGATTGTTGTAATGATGTTCTAAATTGTTCAGTAGTTGACGATTGTTATAATGACGTTCTTAACTGTTCAGTAGTTGACGATTGTTGTAATAACGTTTTACCTGTTCAGTAGTTGATTGTTGTAATGACGTTCTTACCTGTTCAGTAGTTGACGATTGTTGTAATGGCATTCTTACCTGTTCAGTAGTTGACGATTGTTGTAACGACATTCTTACCTGTTCAGTAGTTGATTGTTGTAATGACATTACTACCCGTTCAGTACAGTACTGAAAATGTAGTGCCGACGGCCTGCCTGTTCACTTTGTTGTCAGACCGACCCACCGCTGGATCATGTACCGGAGGTCTGTAATTCTACGGTATTTACAGCATTTTTTCTGACCGTGTCTTGGTGTTTACATCAGATTCCTGTAGGAAAGTGCAGACATAGTAAAGCCATGGGCCAAAATCTAGTACTAGAGGATGCTTGAAATATCTAGTAAGTGTGTAGCAGTTTCAGAGCTTCCCACTAACCTTTCTCTGAGATCGGAATCTCTAGTGGGAGCGTAATCGCATGCGAAGCCTGCACCCTCCTCAGTTCAGCGAATTCATTGCGGTATCTCGTAATGCCGCTTTCGAGCTTCTGGGCAAGCCTCCCACCGTCTGAAGATACTGCTCAGACATACGACGGAGCCCTTGTCTTGAAATCCTGCCAGTTGCTCTTCATACATGTTTTAGTATTTGGTCGGTATTAAGGAGAGGAAGAAGCTTGGTTAGTTCTCGCCCAAATAAATTTAATCAAGTTTATGAATTCCATACATTCCACCCTATGAAGAATCCGAATCGCTTGCTCTGCTTAGCTTATATGTGCTGAGGCCGCGCGCAGAGGAAGAGTAATTCGTCCTAAATAGCCATCGTAATGGCCTCTCTTTACCCTTCTGCGTTCCTCAAGTGATCGCAGATTGGATTCCATCCCTCGGCAGAACAAATGAGACGTGTTTAAGCAAGGTGGGGCAAAGTCTTCCGTCGCAACAAGCTGCTCGTAACGGTCACCCATGCGCCAGATTCTTGGCTGGTTGCTGTACCTCAAATTAGGCTACGACGGCTTCCTTCCTCATCTTTTCTCGTTCCATAACAATCTTCCAATTCAGCGCCCTATGATCAGAGCTGCTGACGGAATGTCATTAAATAAGCGATGAGTCGTTAGTAATGAGAATTCCAAAGGCTTGTGTGGAGAGTGTCACTGATGTCTGGTGGCAGATGGCAGCGAATTTCATGCACAAAGAATTGCAGACCTTCGCACTTCTCAACATCTGTTGTGCCTGATTGCAAAATTCCTTGATACTAGTTTTGCTTCCTTGTTATTCACACTGAATGTAGATACATGAAAACAAACTGGCGTTTCTGAGTTTCAGCAATTCGCCGTAACAAATTTGTGAGCCACCGTTAGAATAAGGAGACCGGCTGGAGCTGGACCGAACGGAGGAGAGAATAGAAAACTGAGTAGCTTCGTAATTTATACGTGTCAACAGGTGTTGCTAGGCTTATTGCATTAAATATTTGGTGACATGAATAGAACACATAGCATACACTGCGAGATGAGACGTGAATATGAACATTTGCAGGTAAAGCCCTGTTGGAAGACGTTGCTTTGGGTGGAAGATTAATGTGAAATTGGACCGTAAGTAGATAGTGCGTCAAGGTCTGGCGTGGGTCGCCTGGCTTTCCGATAGGATCCATTAGAGTGCTTTTGTAGACACGTTGATGAAGGAGTTGCAGAATTCCGTAATCCACTGGAAGTCTGTCAGTTTCACAAGAGCTGTTATGCGTATAGCAGGATTAATCCCACAAAGTCTCCAGCGTCAGGCGCAGGTAACGTTGACAACCTAGGCTGACGTCACAAGAAGGGAGAGTGCGCGAAGTCGTATGCGCATAGTTCAGTGTGTGCAGTCAGTGCGGTGGAGGTGCCAGTATTCGTCTGATTACGTAGCAGCTGGTACCATGTGACTGAGGTAGGAAGGCCGTAAGGTTTGTAAGACTCTCTCTGAAGGTTGTCATACAAAATGACGGGGGGTCTGCGGATGTAATATCCTGCTGTACCAGCTTTGCCGAGCAAGGAGTCTTCGGGATTTTTGACGTAGCGTCAGCAAGCATGAGGGCCTCCAGTTGGTATCTGCGATTTTCACGGCGATTGACGTTAAGATGTCATCAAGTTCGTCCGGAATGTTGGTACCAAACTACACCGCGTCAAGTACCACAAGACACCAATCCCAAATCTTTTCCGTGCGGCACCTAAGAAACTGTACGTTGTCGATTAGAACTTCACTCTTCTGGGTTGTTAAGCAGCGTAGACTGGTAATTAACGACGTTTCGGGACCTGTTGTTCGGACTGCTTGGCCGTTGAAGATGGGGCCGATAGGTTGTGACCGAAACGTCGGTAACTACCAGTCTACGCTGCGTAACATGCCAGAAGAGCGAAGATCTAATTTGCACCGCGGAGGAAACTTCACGCGTTTTGCGGTGTAGATTGCGAGAGGCTTGTCTGGTTTCTTGCTTTTGCTGCCATGTTTGAAGGAAGAGCTTAACATTCTCAGAAACGAACGTGTGTAGGAAAATACACGAGATGTGAAGTAGGCAAACGGTGAACGGACACATTGTTGTGCTAATCAACCGAACTGCGTACGGTAAATAGTGTTTGTTCGTGATTCTGGTTATGGGCGGTACGCGGTGTACTTGGTTCCTTATTGCCCGTAGAACTTGGCCGCGAGAGCTGCAGGTGTAGTGTTGTGCAGCCTGTAGATTTAATCACAGTTCTAAACGCGATATGTCCCAGGTATCAAACTTTATCAACATTTGTGTCTTAGCACCGTTCCTTTATACGTGTGATATGTTTTTGACATTAGGTGTGATGAATGTAAGATAAAGCTCCTTGATAAAGTTGCGAAAAACGACTTACCTTCATATCTGTCCGTCCGTCCGACCGCCCGCATAGAAGAACTCGGCTCCCACTGGGCTGATTTTCATGAAGTTTTTTGGGTATTTTCGAAGATCTGTCGAGAAGATGGAATTTTCGTTAAAGTCTGATAAGAATAACGGGTACGTTACAATTAAGACCAATATACAGTTTTATCATATCTCGCTCAGTTCTTCTTAGAGTGAGAAATGTTTCAGACAGAAATTGTAGAGAAAATCAAAACACGCATTTCGTATCCAGTTTTTTAAAACGCAAATCGTTCCTTTTATGAGATAATATGGAAATATTTTGTATAGCCAGACAGGCCACGGATGACAGTATGGCTAATGCGCATTGCATGCTGGGTAACTAAGGCTACAGAACACACACTCAGAATATGTAATACGTGTTGCTTTTCCACGGCAACAGTGGTTACACGAACTCGACTCATTGTTAGGTTATACGTACATCGCCTGTCTTGTTTTAGATGCACAGCTTCTCACGATAAATGTCTTACCCTATACATGTGACCTGTTATACTCGTATACAGTATTTTAAGGTACAGCAAGGTGTAGTTCTGGAAGATTGAAACTTGTGGGATGAGGAAGTGGGGAAAGGAACATGCAAAGTGGGCGCAGGGTGTGTGGCTTATACCTGCTTCATAGCACTAGTTGTCAGTGAAAAGTTAGTCCTAAATACATCGACCGTTAGATCTTTTGGAGCTGGCGGAGTCACTGTAATGTAAGTGATAAATGATGCCGGAAGTTGAAAGACGAAGCACTAGACCCCATTCTGTGGAGAAGTTACTTTGGAAGAGACTGTTTACCTGTCGCAACACAGACAATAGAGTGAATGATGACATGATTTTTGCACAGATTTTAGTCGCCGAGTCACATACCCTTGCCATGCGAATACCCATCCCTTGCTACATTCCAACCGTCAATTTACTGTAACTACACTGACTTGCGTCCGCACTATGGTCCTGGGGTTGACGCAGCGTCTAACAGAAATGAGTACCAGAAATATTTCCTGGGGAGTAAAGGCGGCCGGTGCGTAGGGCTGACAACCTTACCACCTTCACGTGCCGATCATCTTGAAATCTGGGAGCCTTTTACACTGTACTTGCCGGTCCCAGTGGCCACTCGTTCTAAGGCGTAGGTATGCGGCCGCTCGCCTACTGGGATTGTGGGTTCGAATCGCATCGGGGACATGGATGTCTGTCTGTTGTGAGTGTTGTGTGTTGTCAGGTAGAGGTCTCTGCGACGGGCTGATCACTCGTCCAGAGGCGTCCTACCGACTATGGCGCGTCGTTGTGTGTGATCTAGAAACCTCGTGAATGAGGAGGCCCTGGCCCACCGGGGATTGTCGCGCCAAAAAACAAACAAACAAACACCGTACTTGGCATGTCTGTGTTGAGTCGTGGAGAACAGGCTGGTGCGGACGTTACCACTGGCGGTTGGCTAGGCGCTGTTCGTCTTCTGGAGGAATGTCAGTGCCTTGAACTGGTTGTTTTGTCACAATCACTTAAAATGTGTTACCGATGATCCTAGTTCGAAACCAGAGCATAGATACGCTCGGCGGAGAGACAGGCAAAATTACACTCGGAAAATTAAGTATAAATTTATGACTTTGAACAAAATGATTTCCATGTAGGTACAAAAATTGGTATTTTGGGAGGGCGCGGACTTCAAGGTTGTTGTTGTTGAGTTTGTGACGGTGTTGTCACGCGGAGGGATTCGGCCTGATCTTACCTAAGGTTTTGACTGTATTTTATATAAATTTTATATACATGGGTCCGTGCATCGTGAATCGAATTTAATAACTGTCCAACAAGATGCGACTTATTCAGTTTATTACATTTCTCTAGGCAGCTGTACATGTTTCGGGTGTTGACTCCCATCATCAGGAGCTTGTATCTACTACCATCCGCTCTCGTTTTTGAGTTGGAACTGATTGTGACTGTATCGCCACTCTTACCCCCTGTAAACAAAAATATCCTGTAAAGCTTTCGGCACACATCAGTCGGACAGCTGTTTATGCTTGGTCAGGGATGTGGTCTGGAAGCTAGCCCAAGTGGGTTCGGAGACAATTCTTCGCCGACACTCGTGCGAAAAAATAAAAAGGGACATTCGGGACGATAACCAAGAGGTGTATTATGTTGATGAAATTTATAACTGTGTCGGACACAATGTAATTGTGAATATTGTACTTACAAAAATTAAAGTAATAAACCTGATGTGGCCCAACCTTGATAATCTTTTTTTGTCATCTAGTCTGTAGATCACACTTAATGTGTCTTGTGACTACCAAACGTTGTATATATTCCCTGAGTGGAGTTCGTGTTCACGACTACGAGAATTGGCCGGTTATAAATGTTTTATGGAATGACGAGAAAGAAAAGATACACAACGAAACCAGTGATCAAGAATAATGAACTCGAACAGTCACCCCCGTGACGACCATCCGCAGCTCCATGTAATGATCGCTGGCTCAGCGTCATCCCTGTCCTTGTGCTATGGCCACTTCGCCAGGCATACGAGATTTTGAGGTTCCCGTAACGATCATCTGGGCGATGACTTCGTGTAGTGTGTTACATAGGCACAAACGTTTCGGAGAAACCTGCTACCACCGTCTTGAGGTAGAAAAAGCCCCTTGTTTTCCGAACCAGAGTCTGTCCGCCTTGAAGAGTTAGCTTAAGGTTGATACTTCGGCCATACCGCACTTCACGGAAGGAACCGTGGGGTACCTATAGTTGGACATGATTGTTGAATTCCCGCGCCACATGTGACGTCACATTTTAGTTGAGAAATTCTCGATCGAAATGATTTCGCAGAGCTCTTGGGTACAGTGAGTGGCTGGCGTCTTAGGGTTCATTGTGACTTCAAAAGTGTATCTGCGAATTGTTAAAATATTTTGAGAAACCGTAGTTTTGGTCTGGCTGCGGCTGGATGGAGGACATCTTATGAGGGTAAAACTTGTTATTTCTTTTTGACAGATGGGTTAGAAACCGTGCAGGAGATTGGCGTTCTTTTGGGGGGCTTGTGCTGCTGAATAGAGCGCAGATGCCTCATGTACTAACCCTGTTCTATGTTGTGTTGGCCCTTTTACAGTAGAACTCCACTTATCCGGATTAATTGGGACGGCGAGCCAACCGGATGTGCAGAAAATCCGGATTATTGGATTTTTCTTTAAAAATAGACTACACTGGCAGATTGAAGTTCCGCTGTTTATTATTTGTAGTATGTGCCTGTGCCTGAACCTTTCGACCAGGCCTGATCTGAAGTTCTAGAAACCATAACACTGTACTGTACGTTATCCTTTAACCGGCAGTTTCAAGGCAAGTTAGTTTCTTACAGTTCTCGACAAATTTAGCTGAAGAGCCAAGCCGATCCGGATAACCAGCTTCTGGATTAGTGGAGTTCTACTGTATTTTAAAATTCTGCCAAGATTCATTTACATACGCGCCGACGTCTGCCTACAGGCCTCTTTCCTTCCGAATTTTTTGACTAAAATTTTGTATTTGTCATCTCAGTACGTACTGCAAACCCTTCCCTTCTCATTCACCCTGACGTTAACAGCGTAGCGTTTTGCGAACAGAGCAAATTATAAAGCTCCCCACAATGCCGTTTGCAGTATGAGAACGGACGGCCGGCCGCACAATTTGCCTTGGCCTGATTTCTGATGGTTCGGACAACCCCAATTGCCCTATAAACGTTACACCATTACGTTCAGAACGTGTTGATTGGCTACGTTTACAAAGATGAAATTGATGCCATTAGACATATAATGAAACCAACTCTAAGGACCGGGTTTGTGAAGCAGGTAGCCGCCGAAGTGTTAGTCTTGGTCCACACTCCAAAGACAAAACAGAAACAGAACCGACACAAAAGTGGTACTGCTGGCCACACACACGCTTCCGATGAAACGCAGACATTTTCTGGATGTTTCAACGTTCTGTCCTGTCCACATTTGGTGGTGAAGTAAATAAATCAAATGGCTCTTCAAGGAAAATAAACAAGAAGATGGGGGCATATGCATGACTGCGGCTGGCATCAGAAATATAAAGAGCGCAAAATGACGACAGGCTTTTTTGGGCGAGGTCAACATTGAGTAAACGAAAAATATTAACTTACATGCCTCTTCCATACTCCACTTTCGAGTTGTTAAATCCACGTCCTCATCACACTGCGCTGAGACCGGTAGGTAGTGAAAATTTCAAGTAGTGGAAATTGCAACCTTGTTATCTTTATCGACCGGCGACGGGACTCTGTAGAGTGGAAGAAACACAAAGAATTTGCAGGAGAATTTTCATAAATGTTGCAGAGCTGTTGCAGATTTCTAACGAAACACAGAGTTTCTGTTTTTTTCCCCCCATTGTATTGTGGCCTCGGCCTGAAAAATTCCCCGGTTTTTGTGGGGCCCGAAGGTTCATTAGTGATCACCATATCCCTCCAGTACCGGGCCAGATACATCTGATGCACGCCTTATGATGCTGATACGTTTTTAAACGCAACCGCAAAATGATTATAGACACTATTAGCCTCATATCCTTCTGTCCGCAGGGAACAACGCTCTTCCGACCGAACGGATTTTCCTGGCATTTCTGATAAGGGATTTTTACGATACCATCAACACATTCCGACTTTGATTAAACTAGTACAAAAATAAGACATTTTACATGAAGACCTACGTGTGTTTATCATATCTCGCCGTTATTGGTTTGAATGTTCTGTGTGAGGTATGCGCAAAGGCCGAAGAAACTATTGACGATCGACCTTATTCCTTTTCACGAGGTATCGATATTGGTCGAGCGTATGTCTGCCGTAGATATGCGGAGATATACCTGGTGTGGTGTAAGGCTTGAAGAGTCGAGTTTCAAATACTCTCATTTACATTGTTCATCTTGCAATTATGTACGAAATTAAAATCCAGGAACGTTATCAGAACGAATGCACTTTACGTTACATATGCATTGCTTATTTCTTTCATTCTGGCAGACCTCGTAGTTTCCATACGAAGCAAACGTGCTGTTAGAGCAGGACCTACCGAACAGCTAACACATCTCCGGTGTCTCTCGTGCGTTGGGACAAGATGCAGCCAACTGCAGTCTGTGTGTCACGTAGTTAATTACACTAGTCTGACGCTTTAATTCTTCCGAACGGAAGCCACTGTGTTCCTGCAGTGCCTGTGCCGGAAATTGCTGACACTTCTGGAGCCCTTCTTGTGTGCATAATAAACATAAGGTCCTTATGTCGCGTGAATGCAAACACCGGTATTTGTTTTCAGCGAACCAGAACTGTTTAAAACTTTGAATAACAGTGGACCTTTTAAACAGCCGTGGTTGCTGTGTGTGAAACATGCTGTAACATTAAGAAAGACCCCTACATATTTACTGTGCTGGTATTTATGTGTTTATCTTTTGGTTTATGCTGATGATGTTAATATATTGGGTGGAAGCGTACATACTATAAAGAAAAAATCAGAGTCTTTGTTAGTCGCTAGTAAGGAGATTGGTCTAGAAGTGAATTCTGATAAAACTAAGTACATGGTCATGTCTCGAGATCATAATGCAGGATGAAGTCACAATATAAAGATTGATAATGGCTCCTTTGAAATGGTGTAAGAGTTCAGATATTTAGGGACAACCTTAACAAATCAGAATTCTATTCAGGACGAAATTAAGAGCAGATTGAAGTCAGAGAATGCTTGCCATCATCTGGTGCATAATCTTTTGTCATGTAGTTTGTTATCCAAAAAATTTAAAGATTGAGATATACAGAACCATAATTTTGCCTGTTGTGTTGTGTGGGCGTGAAACCTGGTCGCTCACATTGAGGGAGGAACGTAGGCCGAGGGTGTTAGAGAGTAGGGTGCTAAGGAGAATATTTGGGCCTACGAGGGACGAAGTAACAGGAGAATGGAGAAAACTACATAATGAAGAGCTTAATAATCTTGTAACCCTCGCCCAGTATTATTCGGGTAATCAAATCGAGAAGAATGAGATGGACGGGGCATGTAACACGTAAGGGGCACAGTAGATGTGTATACAGGGTTTTGGTGTGGAAACTGAAGGAAAGGACCATTTGGAAGACCCAGGCGTAGATGAGAGGATAATATTAAGCTGGATCTTCAGGAAGTGGGATGTGATCGATGTGGCTCAGGATAGGGACAGGTAGTGGGCACTTTTGAATGCGGTAATGAACTTTTCGTGTGCATAAAATGCGGGGAATTTCTTGACTAGCTGAGAACCGATTAGATTCTCAAGAAGGACTCTGCTCCATGGAGTAAGTAAGGTATTTATGCGTGTCATATTCTGACAATAAACAACGATTATTGCCCGAAACACGGTTAACCAGTTGGTCTTTGTAAGTAACGGAGACCCTGTGTCTACCGTCAGATAGGAAACTGAATTTTTTTATGTAGTGCGAAAAGAAATTGGCTTTCTGGTTTTCTGTACTGTGATTAGTTTTAAAAAGTCGAAAATATCACACAGCACATGTCCCCCTCAAATGGGGTAACACATTTCTCAGCAGTGTTACCACCACTACAATAAAGCACGTTACATTCGCTCGATACACGCGGTTTACAGCATGCTCTTAACCGTCGGCTCCTGTTCTAGTCGAGCTAATACCGATGAACGGAACTCCAGATACATCGGCCTTGTGGCTGTCATTTGGGCGCTAATGTGTTTCCAAGAAAATGCAGCAGTGTGTCAATGACACGTGAAGCGTAACGCTTACGCCACTTACGTATAAGTACAGTTCTCCCACGGTTTGTATGAACATCGCCTAATGAAGATGCCACAGTTTCAGCTGTGGCATGAGATAAATTGGAGAAACTCACGCTATCACTCGAGAATTGTGATTTTCGCAACCGAGAGTTCTCGAAGTACTTCATGACGATCAGTTGGATGCACAGCAATTCTCGCGGCACGCATGTGTACCAGCCCCGATCGTCCTTTGCATCTATTGTATTATTGTACGTGTAACTAGGAGGCATTCATGGTTTGGTAATTTGATACCTAGCGCCGCTCTACAGGGACATTTATTTCGAAAACTGAACGTCTCACTACATTTGTTGTGTAACACTCGCGACTTACCTTATAAGGTGGATCGCGCCATGGAGAGCTGTGCGCTGTTTTTTTTTTCTCGTGTGTTATATAGATGAACTTCTCCTAACGCTTTCGGAATTTCTTTTTAAGTCAGCCCAAATCTTTATTGTTTTTCGTTTGTCGCATATTTAAACGTCAACTTCAACGAACGTCGTTTTACCTTCACTTCCCCAAGCGTACCTTTACCACGGTAACGAAAGCGCATAGCCTGGGAGCTGTCAGATCAGAAAATTATCTGTTTTATCCACCACCACCACCACCCCCCCCCCCTCCAAATCCCTGTCCCTAATAAATCTGGTGTGTCTTTCCCCCCCCCCTTTCAGGCTTCCAATTTAAACATTCAAAAGTATCTTCTTAAGTGGTCTA
>Ga0136643_10016022_pt1 | contig 11264 bp, 6 predicted proteins | sample TergutLab28metaG_FD_96883 | JGI IMG/M metagenome (GOLD analysis project Ga0136643, IMG submission 96883) | Labiotermes labralis P1 segment gut microbial communities from Petit-Saut dam, French Guiana - Lab288 P1 (version 3) (version 3) | ecosystem: Host-associated > Arthropoda: Insects >... | reverse complement strand
CATTGAGCCTTTCTCCCCAGATCCCGCCATTTGTAACTTAGCTTCCAGCTCCCTATTTCTAACCTTCAGCTCATCAATCTGTCTCAGCGCGTTTTGTAGTTTTTCTTTTAGCACTCTCACCTTTTCCGTTCTACACTTATCACAGCACCACTTTTCTCTCTCCGCTGTTTGCGCCTTCACATTTCCACAACTATAGTGATACCAATGCTCACACAGTTCACATTGTATACCTGATTTCAAATTTCTTCCGCACCCAGTACATAAGACTCGCACCGTGTTCTCCATTTCCGCAGCCGGTCCAGGATTTTGCTCGATTCCGCCAATTATCAGTAACACAGCTAAAATCAAGGAGCTTAGCTTTGTAAGCCCCTGGCACTTCCCAGAAGTTTCGATAGCGTCACCACGCTTACCCACTCCACGCTTAGACATGCCACGCCACGACAGCCTGCCAGCCCAGGTACCAACCTTGGCGCGGTAGTCCTCTAGGTAACAACCCATCCTCAACCCTTATTCAGGAGCTCGCAATAAACACGTCCGAACTCTTAAGAACCTCAACTCCTTCAAAGTAAATGTGCCTTATGACGAAAAACTACTAACACTCAACCTTTCGTATCCTACGGTACGTGACGGTACTGCAATCCCACACTGGAGATAGGCAAGGCCACCATGTTACCTGTATTCATGGATTATTACTACCGCATTAGCAATTATTATTATTATTATTATTAAAAACTATAATAATCTAAACAACATGAAACAGAATAATATCCAGAGTGATACAACATCATTACGCAGTTTCACGACGTTCTGTCCTTTTGCTATGACACATAAAACACAGGAAGGTCATGACAGAAGAAAATACCTCACATCTCTAACACGGTTATTTCGGTGCGACAGGCTTAAGTTATAACCGACCCTTGATTTCTTCCTAAACTAGATTATTCGGCTCCGCACCTCGTTCGTAAAACAGGAAACATGAGATATTAGGATCGGCCTGCTACTTGTTCAGCGGTGAGCGTGTCTTATCTTATGGAATATATGTGGTAGGTTCAAAGTAGCCAGGGACTAGCATAACGGTATGTGGAAAGGTATTAATGAGGTTTGCCATTAATTAAGATGTCAGTTATTAGTATAATTTACTTCTGTTATGTTCTTCTAAACCTTGCACAATTTGGATAGGTATTAATGAGGTTTGCCATTAATTAAGATGTCAGTTATTAGTATAATTTACTTCTGTTATGTTCTTCTAAACCTTGCACAATTTCCTTATTGTTTATAAACCATCACCAGTACACTGCCTTTACACATACATATAGCGGCACATACACAAGTTTCTTTGATTCCTCACTCAGTAAAGGTCTAAACACAACCGCCTACAATATGCTTTTTCCTCGAACTCCAAGGCCTGTGCCTCTGTCCTTGTATATCTCTTCCCATTTTATGCCATACGGGAGCCCAGTGCCCCATACTCTCTTTGAAATGCGGTGCCGACCAGTGCTAAAACATTCATTCTTTCACCCCAAGTACATCTTTGCTTCTAGGACCACTTGTACTGTTATAAAGTTTCAATCTTATCAACAAATATTAATTATTTTAGTGCACCTACGGACAGCTTTCAATGTCACATGAATTAAACCACTAGACAATGTTTGTCATGCCTACAAATTCTTAAATCTTCCCACTCAGTGCAACCACAGAAAGAAAATGCATTTCAGTAAGATCTAAAAAAAAATAATTGTAATACATACGTTCTAATTACAAACAGTTCCCAAACCCGTCATACATTCACATGTGACTAAATATTTCTACGCCCTTCTGCGAAAACACAGAAGAAAAAATTTTCACTTAATTTTGAGAAGTTTTTTTTTCCTTACATACATACATTTACCCATCGCTAACGCAGTGTTTGTCTGTTGCAGATAATGCAGGAGACGCTGTCATTCTTCATGTTTCTGCTCCGAGTGAAAGACAAGAAAGCGGAAACAAATCAGGACTAAAGAAGGGAATAAAACATGAAATCTTAAAACACCACAATGTCTGTGTATCATTATGTATTGTAGTTTTATTTCATAGAGTATCTGGGTACACTTTCATAATCACATCGTGTGTTATGGCCGAAAGCACATTAAAACAACAAACAAAACACATTTCTCAAATTATTCTCTACCCTCGTCACACCAAAATGCATATGTTGGAAAAATGAAACCTTACGTTTTAGAATGAATTCGTTCTAAATTTCGTATATAGTATTTAGAGGGCATTTAGACACAATATATAAGACGCTAAAAAATAACCGAAAATTTATTTATAAAAATGTATTTGGTACATAGATGAAAGCCAAAGTGAAGATAGAATCCTTTCGATTCACATTAAAAGTAACGAAATCTAGAAAACTTTTACTTGAAGAGTTGTGTCATAATGAATTGTCTGATTGGTATATAAATAATGAAACGTAAATATTCCTGGTTTACGAATGTAAATATAATATTGAACCATGTTAATATGTTTAATATTACAGAAACCTTAATTACGAAATTAGATGTTATTTCTCTTTCAGTCTCTGCATACACATCAACATGCTTGATTATTCCACTCAGCTTTATAAATACTGGACAGTCATTTCACAGTCATCCTAACACTCATGCACAGAGCAGGTATATTGCGGTCAGTTCTGTATGCTTCTAGACAAGATAACATCTGGTGGATTTAGGGTTAAAACAAGAAAAAATAAATATAGCGGTAAAATAAATGAAGGGAAAATTACAGAAGTCACACATAGCACAAGAAGTATTGGATGCAATAAAATAAGTTTCATTTCGCTGCCAACAAAATTACGATAAACTCAAACACACACTCCAATAAAAATGTGCTCTAATTGAATGTGTACTGTGTTGATTAGAGCTCTGATGACTTGCCAGAGATCTAAAGACAGCACTGGGATAGAAAAAAAATCTGGACAGCAAAATTATGCAGACTAATCAACAAGGGTAATATCAAACGTACAAAGAAGAACAACAAATTTGTTTACTTATCATAAGTTTGGAATCAAAAAATTCACAATATATTAAGAATATCGCCAGCAATACAGTGTGTAACTATGGGAACGCCAAACGTAACAAAACCACAACACTCCACCATATAACAAGTGACCCTACAATTTCCGATAGATAGAGATAACCACAAGAATTACACACCAATCGTGTAAGTACTGACACTTGCAATTTGTATGATCCTAACAACAACAACAACAACAACACAATAATTGGGCCTATAATTTTCTACAGATTTCATCCACAAATGGCAAAAAGCTGCAGTTTTATATTAACAGTAACATAAAATATATGTAAATTATTGTGAGTAATGAATGTCAGTAACATTTCTAAAATAATAACGTAGCAAAGAGGTAGCCAAAACATTGCGTTGTGTAATGTTATGTAATATAGGATTGGTTGTAAGTAATTAAAATGTACACAGTTTTTAATTAAGTATAATATAAAGTAACGCAAAAGAATGTAGTTAAATGTTTTGTTTAAAAATATTAAATCACACACATTGTAACGAATTACTTTAGACTTCATTAAGTGAGGACATAAATCATTCTGTTGTCTGATCCACAAACTTATATGATAAGAAAAAATGCTATCAACAGATGTTTTTTATAAATACAGAAATAAGCAATTTAGCGATAATTACCGCGAGTAACATGGTGGTTTCAAATCTTCCCTGTCGGCAGGGCCACCAAAAGCGGGATTTAGTCCCGGTCGAAATATTTTTTTCTGGTCCCCATCAAGGGGCGGGCGATCTAAAAATCTTTACATCCAATCGGAAACACTGACACGCAACTTTGGGCTTATTCTGAAACGGTTAGTTTATACAGTTGACAAATAATAAAAAATAAAACAAGCATACAAAATTGTCTGTCCCCGGTAATTTGAAACGGCTTTCCTTCCACCCAACTTCGTATCGTCAGTACTGCCTGTCTGACACGAGGGAGCAAGGTTTAGAATTTATTCGTACTAAAAACAGATACCAAGTATCTTGCCTGTTTTATAGACTTGTAAGTTCAAGTTCCCTACTAATGGAATACAGTCAGTTCACCTTCCAAATGTCTTGCATATACTTAGCTCAATATCCATACGAAGGTACAGTGTGATGAGGAGATGGTGCGTCCGGCAATTTAATCCTCCACCACAGCTCCCAACTCAATGGCTCGAGAAAAATTATCCTCTGCATGCAGCATTTATTTTTGTTTAATTTTTTTATTTCTTTGCCCGACCAGCTTCTTATATAGTGATATATATATATATATATATATCAGACGACCTAGAGATTGTTTATGAATTGCCATTATTTCCAAATAACACAACGAGTGGAACATATTTACGAAAATCACTAGGATTGAGAAGTGCTGACTGGGTATCCGTCATTGAGACGCCTTTCTGTCGGTGGTGGAGCGATTATGTGACATTTTCTTAACATAAAGGACGTAATATTAGCCCCAGTTACTTGCAAATTTTCTTCTTTGTCACACTCATCCAGGAGGACTCTATTAGAAATAAAATAATTATAAAATGAAGTAATGATAAAATTATCATTTTAATATGCATTAATAATAAAATTAATTAAAAAATTAATAATTATTTTAGATTGCCCCAAGGCCATTTTTCTCTTCAAAATTTCCATGGGCACACGAAAGAAATAATTCGAAATTTCTAGGAAATATGATCACGCGCCCTCAGTGCAGTGAATGAAGAGTCATCAGGAGGAAAGACTAGAACGAAAGGCCCAGGGTCGTTTAAATTTTGCTTTGCAAACTAAATCAAATTTTACAGTTACGCTGTCACCCACCCTGCAGGACGATTCTTCACAACTCGTGGCAAAACTTCAACGAATTAAACAACACACGTATCCAATAATCCATTTCCATAATACAGTCCTTCCGTATTACCAAGCTTTTTTGACAGAGTGTCCTAATAAACTGGCGGAAGTGTGAAAACTGCAGTGTCGACAAATGACTTCACCGTTTTATTACTGCTGAATGTTACGACCAATATTTACTGCTTAGAAACTTTGGCTTCTTCTAAAATATTTGACGGTTTTACACCCTGAAATGCAGAACACCACATGCAAAAGGAATTTATGGGAATTACTTAGGAAAAGAAAGTAGCTGAGACATGTCACAGATTTTGTGTAATGACATTCCAGAATTCAATTAGATTTTTCATCTTAATTTGTCAATTTACTGCAATATAATCTGCTCAACAGCTGCGCTCCTAGTGACCATCTCTTCAAACACGACTTCCTCATAGGCCACAAGACACTCTCGGCGAAATCCTACCAAACTTGCAAGCAGCGTCAAAACCATTTCAGTTGCGGACTGCATAATTAATAACTCAAACACGCGAGCCGGACGGATTTTTACAGATAACTGGAAATGCGCTGTACGTGTAATGTAGAAAATGAGATGCGTTTTTGCTGCATTTTGCAATGGAAAATCATTAATTATTACAAATTGTGGGAGTGTTTGTTAGGAGACTTAGGCATCCCACATGCATGATGCATGCGCCGTGTTGTGGTATGTGGACTGTCCGGCTCTACAATATTTTGTTTCAGTATTCAATAAAAAGCACGATTTTCGGGATAAAACCGTGTAGAATATATAATGCGTCTTTTAATTTTCTCTACAACTTTATCTGAAACATTTCTCATCCTAACGAGATTGGAGCGGAATATAATCAATAATGTAATTTAATCTTCATAAAAAGTACGTGATATTACAGTCAGATTTTATTCAAACATGAAGTTTCTAAAGATATTTTCAAATTACCAAAAGTAACAAATTTCATGAAAATTCATCCATCTGGCAGCCGATTTGTTCCAAGCGGATAGACGGATGGACATCACATGGACAGAAATGACGAAGCCAATAGTCGATTTTCGCAATTTTTCCTACGAGCTTAAAAATTGCAAATTGTGTCTTGTTAGCTATTCAAAATTACAGACATTTAGCAGTAATAAAAAAACGGAGGAACAACGTTAGACAGTTGTGACGTATTAATTCAAGTGTGCTGAATAATTAGATAAATTACCTCTTGCTAATAAATAAGGGCAACAGAACACCAGGGTTAGGTAGACCACATTTTCAAATTCTTTGCCTATAAGCCTTTCCAATTCTGTAAAATACATTTTCATACTTCGTAAAACATTTCTAACCATCCTGCAAATACTCTACAAGCAGTCATGTTCTTTTGAATTCTACAGAATTTGTATTTTAATGAAGTCGCCTTTTGTTAAAAATCTAAACAGACTTAATATTTCGGACGTTAGAGAACATATTGCTTTACAAATCTCCACAATTAATATAGTCCTTGCCTTTGCCATTATTACTGATTCTGTAATGAACACAACTGTTATAAGAAGTCAGTACACAGTTTGATGAAATGACGTATTTAACACACATTGTTTTGCCACGGCAACAATGGTTACACGAACGCGCATCAGTGATAGAGAGTAAGTACTCTGCCTGACTTAATCTGTCAATCTGTGCCTTGGGGACTGCCATAACTCCTTTGTTTCTCTATATTTCCACCCTTCCCGTGGCACAGCCTCTCAACCCATTCCATTCCACCAAGTTTCCCCTTGAACCCAAAGCACAATACATACTTTGTTTCTGTATTCCCCGCCAACATTACCTCTTTATGGATGTGACTACTCGCTATCTCCAATGTTTCCCAACCATTTCCTCCCTTGCCCTGGAGTAGAACCAATCAAACCCTTTTATCCACGTCATGGCAGGACTTCGCGGTCTTGCAACCTGATTGGTTAACCCACAGAACCCAAGCACCTATCACCGCTCTTACTGCCAACTATAAATTCCCCCAACTATCTGTTCAGACTGCATGATCATTGAAGAAGGAACTGATTATTCCGAAACATCACATCCAAATACCAACAACGCAGCGCAACATCCCGGAAAAATGAGAGCCTCAACAGTTCGCGCAGTTACAAATTGTACAACCTCGTCACTTGATACAATGACAAAAAACAAATTACTTTTAATACGTTTAATAATATCTAGTGGCACTAGGTCTAAGCGAAACGTGAATATTAGGAAAATTCCCTTGAACAGTCGTAAAATTACTAATACTAATCATCTATTTTCATCGGGTCAGTTCCAAGTGCTTCTTAAAAATTTCAATGGTGTGCGTTTGGGAATCACACCTTTCTATGTGGCAAAATGTTGCTACTCTAACAACACTATTGAGACTACCTTCTTTCAGACTGCTAATTTTAAACTGTTGGTTTCAAAATCTCTCCTATCAACAGAGTTGCAATAAATTCTTCTAAGTGAACTTTGATGTGGCACTCAGAATGTTATCAAATACAAGTTCCAGGTGCCCAAATAAAGAGTCATTTGATTACAATTTTTACCCTCAGTTGACACATGTGACACCAGAAAAATATCACTCCAGGGAACTATTAACATTCCACATGTCATCTTATCAATAACAAAAAAAAAAACACTCCAGTTACATATTTTGCTTGCCCCTTGGGATATCGGAATTGGAAATGGTAAAGTTATTATCACAAAATTTCATTAAAATTAATGTTATTGTCATCAAATATGATACAATAAAAGAAGGTAAATTTGGCCTAGAACAGCCACAGAGACCCACAGTGGGATATTATAGCTCAATTCTTTCTTTAACCTCGACACTATATTGAGGTGTGTGGTATATTCCAAGCCACAGCCCGTTTTACCCACTGGAATGATCCCATATCCATTGCATAGGGGAATGCTAATGGAAACAATACAGTCCGTATTAACAATTAAATGTGCATTGCATCTTTCTGTATACAGGGCACTAAACACGGCCATAGGATCAAAATGAACCGCCTTGTTCTCTCTGGAGTCTAGACGTCAAAGGGATATATCAGATTGAGAAATTCATCTATTTCCAATGTTGTGTTAAAAATATTTTGTTCAATTCTGTGTTAGAGGATGTTTGGCCCGTTATATAAATTTCTGTTTTCTGCTTTAACTAGTAACAAGCAAATTTCTGTTCCTCTTCTTGCCTTTTCTCAACGATTAGTACGCTTTAGAATATGAGGCAAGAGGCGAAACAGACAACAAATGGGCAGACCTTACATTTCTGGACAGGTACACTACGGTTCAATAATAAATTCGGCTTCCAGTTCAAGAGCTTCAGTAATTCAGAGGAGTAAGTAACGCTGCTTCTACGCCTTTAACGGAGTACACATTGAATGTAGATTAAAGGCATTTCAATTCCAGGTTATTTCCCTCATAGAAAGAAAATTTGAGTAATTGAATGTAAGCTATCATTGCAAACAAACACAAAATTAACAACAGTTGTCTAATACTCTTGTCGAAATTCCGAAATAAATTTCTTTCCTTTTTAACAATTTTTTTAAGAAGAAATTTTTCTGTCGCATTTCAAAATATTTCTTCCCATTACAAAGTATTTCTCTAATATGAAACTGATCATAATTCAAATATATATATATAGCATGCATAATTTTTTCAGCGGCGTTTCGACCCGACGGACTTAACAATAACTGGAAAAACCGCAAGCAGTAGGACTACTCTGGACGAGTTATCAGCCCAACGCAGACAACTATACATGACAACACAAAACACAAGTAAAAGAAAAACACTCGTGTCTCTTCGGGATTCGAACCCACAATCCCTGCATGCGAGCTACGGCAAGCGCACGCCTTAGACCGCGCTGCCACTAGAGTATTCATCTTATACATGAGCAGATGAAGAGAAACAAATAACCACTTCGACACAACTAAAATTTTAATACATTTGCCTAGCTATATAGCTAATAAGGACAACATTACGCTAAAAGTATAATATATGAAAACATAAAATTTGCAAATGTTAGGAAGGGAATATCTTTTTACAAATACTATCTCATTGTTCCAATGTTTATGAGATATAGTTTTTAAAAATATTCACGAGACATAAGTTCTAAAAATGAGATCTCATTCCAGGCACTTGCATTTTTATTGTCTCTTTAAATATCCTATCTTTAGGCTGATGACGAACGTACAGGTGAAAAAATTGTAGCTACGCAAATATATTAAAATTGTAGTTGTGTCAACGGTGTTATTTACTTCTATTCATCTATTCTCAGCAGTCCTTTATAAAGGTGAATGAAGTGTAAAATATTTAACACAGATAATTTGAAAAATTAATATTACAAATAACAAAATCAAGGAAACACAAAACTTTGTAACTTCACAATCAGGGCTGTCCAATTATTCCCTTCTACATATCACGTGTGAAACTTCGAGAAAATAGAGATTTCAATAGCCGTCTCGTTTCTTGTAACACACCCTTTGATAGCGGCTATTTAATGTCGTAGAAATGGAGGACAATTTCTGTTTGAATTCCACTCTGGCGGTGGCTAAGGCTGCCGGTCGCACATAGAAGCTGTTAAAAATTCAACTGAATTGCACGGAACATTAAATAAAACAGCCATTTAAATTTATCCTGTTTACCCTTTTCTTCTTCCTTCCAACTTACATTTCAACGCACTGCCCCTCCCTAACTTACCTGGCCTAAATAAATAAGACAAATATGTGTGTTCCTGACTGTGAAATGTTTCAATTCCTGCTTCGATTCATCACCGTACTTTAAGTAACAACTGTTTACATTCTTGTACAGCCGCAGCACTCTAGTGTGAACGACAACGCATTTGAGGTGTTTTCGTAATGTCAATTTATAACACAGTTCCTGTTACGTTTTCCACGTCTGTCCATCTGTATCATCTGCAGAACGTGTGCGAAGTTTTACTGAAACCCATCAACAATTTGGAATTGAATTCACATCGGAAAGACAATTAGGAATTTTTTCGTGCGTTTTTTTCTCTTTGATCATTACACATTAAATGCTTATCGAAGCGAATCATATTTCAGTTACTTGTGTTTTGTTTCGAGACTCTGCCAGGACGACAGGCAATCTGGCACTGAAATATTAAATGATTATTAAAAAATACGGCGGACAAAATGTTAGTAAACAGACTACAAAACTTCTATAGTTTGAATAGGAAGATTTTTCAGCCATTCTGAGCCAACGTTCAAACTGGAAAGACAAAATGTAAAACTCATATTAAAATAAAATTATATATTACTGCTTACTATTACAACTTAGTTCATTCTTCCGCCACAGAAAAGTTTCGTTCCTTACATTAATGTCTGTGCCCTACATTCGATATGAGACATAACATACAGTTTCATTTCTTATATTGAAAAATTACTAATTTTCTTATTGATTTTATGTTCTTTAGGACGCTATATCCATGGGGTAACAGCAAAACAAATGGAAAGGCTGTTTCAATATTTGATCTGTTCCTCACAGACTTCCTTATTTCACAAAAGCGACGATAACAAACGTGTTTTTCCGTGAAAATAAAGCTGTAATCAGTCGGTACCAATAGGCAGCTTTGTGTGGTGAACATCGCTTTGGCATAACAATCACAAATATTTGTGTTTCACTGAAACACTTCGTAAGGTTGGCAGCATCGATTCAATGATAATGTGTACAAAAAACCAAATCGCATAGATTCTTCTATGCAGCATTTCATTCAGTATCACGCAATCTGGTGACAAAAATACTGATCAATCAAGAGAAGGTCTGTGTTGATAAATAAAGTATACAGATGTTACGAGTTCCACCACTGGTCAGTTTATCACAAGACGGCAATGTACGTTATATGTGACATGTGACGCGTTCGCCTGATATTTATCCCCTTTCGGCTGCATAAATAACCTGATTCAGCGTCATTGGAAAGCAGCGCATTTATGACCATATAATGTCGCCGAATACACTGAACAATAATCAGGTCATGAAGAAAACAGCGCGATAATTTTGGCACGATTTAAACAAAACTGGGGTTTCCCAAAATATTTTCCCGAAAGTCCCCAATATACGCTGTCAATGAAATCCATGAAATGGAAGCCACGCTGACAAAGCGACAGACGAACAAATATAAAGAAACTAATAGGCGCTCTTCACGACTATACAAAAGCATTTCATCCGTTTCGATACGTAGCATAAAATTTTCGACTACACCGCTAATTGTAGGCTGCTTCTATCTGCAGTGCTTACAGACTGGCTACCGGCAAATAATCACAACCCTCACCACATTCCACGCAGTAACTATCACACACAGGCGTTGTGTGGAGCGGGGCACTACATTATAGTTCTCTAAGTCAGCTCAAGGCTGGTGTCCTGT
>Ga0136643_10016020_pt1 | contig 11265 bp, 9 predicted proteins | sample TergutLab28metaG_FD_96883 | JGI IMG/M metagenome (GOLD analysis project Ga0136643, IMG submission 96883) | Labiotermes labralis P1 segment gut microbial communities from Petit-Saut dam, French Guiana - Lab288 P1 (version 3) (version 3) | ecosystem: Host-associated > Arthropoda: Insects >... | reverse complement strand
CCCACCCCCCCCCCCCCCACGCGCACGCGCCAACTGAATTTACTCGCACTATCACAGCACACTCTACAAATGGACCGTAAGAGAGGACAATGTCTATACGTCAGCATCCTGTCTGACCAGAACTCATCAAACACATAAATTTACTTACTGATGTTGTCACAGTAAACAACGCATTTGTTTAATAATAGAACAAACAGGCCGTTGAATCCCGTGTTTTCCTGTAGCAAATTACAGCGCTCCAAACATACGATGTACGTAACATGTCATGTATCAAAATCATTGCTGCATATGGAAGCGGATATCAAGCTTATCTCATATGTGGGATTCCGATACACGCAAAACACTATACTTAATTACTTGTACTGTCTAGTGTGTACTGATGAAGTTTCTGTTTGACTTCTCCGAAACAGAGCGGAGTAAGTAGATGGTAATTATTAGCATGAACATATAAAGTAGTAGCTATCGATTGTTTTAGCACTCCATCAAATGAGAATCTCGCTATGAATCAAGAACACTGTTTTTCGTAACGCATTACTAATGTTTGGGAATACTGATTACAAATTGGTTCTATGAAGTTCAATTATTCCGCTCAGTACCCTCGGCTGTACAAGGTAAAGACATTAGACATTTCACCGCCGCTATTAAACCACAATTTACGTGACACACGGCAAATTCCGTACCTGAAACTCGTGCTGTGCCAAATGCCCATGTCTTTTTTAGAATAAAACCAACTGAAAGGTACAGCAGTCCCGTTACAGGCCTGCAGTGGCCCAGAGGGTTCCAGGAAGTTAAGGTTCCCAGATCTCATGACAACGGCACAGGATGGTGGTAAGGTTGTCAGTCTTACGCACCGGCCGCCTTTACCCCCAGGAAATCTTCCTGGTACTCATTTCTGTTAGAAGCTCAGTCGACCCCAGGGTTATAGTGAAATCGGAAGGAATTTATGTCAATGAAAATTTCCAATGACACCAGCCGGGATCGAGCCAGCGACCTTCCGATTTGTAGCAAAACACCTTAAACACTGTGCCTCCGCGGTCCTCATAATAAAACCAACTAGATGCACTAATTTTTCAAATTTATTTTTCGAATAAAACTCTGCATGTTTCGGACAGTTCCTCTGTCCATCATCAGGAGTTTTTGACTGTACACACAGCAATGGTATATGTCATACAGCTTGCAAGCAGGATCAGGACAGAACGTCCTGATCCTGCTCGCAAGCTGTCAGCAAAACTGTATGACATATACCATTGCTGTGTGTACAGTGAAAAACTCCTGATGATGGACAGAGGAACCGTCCGAAACATGTAGAGTTTTATCCCAAAAATAAATTTGAGAAATTATTGCATCTAGTTGGCATTATTATAGGAATTAATCACGATGCACGGTCACCTGAACGTAAAAAAAAAGCCCACATGTCTGTAGTTTTTAAAATATTAGTTTATTAAAAGACACTGTCAGTGGCTCAAGTTACATAACATCGACTGACTGGTTGATAGTGAATAATGAATTGGAACGTATGTTGAAGGAGAGATCATGGTCTAATTTAAGGCAATATCCCGGCATTTACATTGACGGACTGAGATAAATCACGGAAAACCTATCATAACGGGAAGCCTACAGAATATTATTCGCCAGCGGTGTCACTTGCTTTTTGGAGATGAACAAAAGAATGAAGTCGTTGATTTTATGAAGTTAAAAGCATTTTTCACGAAAAAAAAATTGAAAAGTTTTTATTCGGATAGCAGCGTCTGGCACGCACGCACACACAGAGTATATATATACACACACTGACAGAAAAAATCATGATCACACCACACAATCCCCTGGAGGTCTACAAATGAATTTTTATTAAATTTTATTTTTTCTTTGCTTAAAATCACTCCATTCTCATTACCATAATGTCATTTCAAAGTATAATTTTTAATACAAAAGAAAACACTAAACACTAAACACTGTGAAATAAAATCATACTCTATAACATTGCAAACACACGTTTCTATAGAGACAACAGCATGGCCTTATACATAATGGTTCAGAGAGCGCGCGCATCCCACGTTACGCAGCAATCTATTACAGCAGTGCCTGTGTTACAATTCCGGAACACAATGATAACACGACGCCCAGGTACGGCAAGTACATATGACGACAGGGTAGCTACTACAACGCTCTCCGGTAGAACTGCCTCGCCCGCTCTTACAAATGATGATCCAACAATAGATTAATGTTATATACGTCTCTTGTACTGTACATAACTCGGGGTAAAATATGCATGTGACCTGGGTTCGATTCCAACCCCCTTATCTCTCGCAAGCGAACGTAACACGCTTGCTTCTACGGTCTATATGATATATAGACGAGAGGCCAGAGCGGTATTTCACGAGAGATTATATTGCATAAACAGGCCGCTATAACGTGTACTTTGCTCCGTATAATTCACAGGATGGTTGGTCCGCGTACAGTTCAGTACATTTTCACTTTCAGAATTCGGAATTCCTTTGTTCGAAGCATTCCAGTTAACTATAGACATCAATATTACAGGCACGAACCGGCATTGGAGAAGCTTGGTGTGAAGAATATGGGATTGAAAATATCTCCACATAGCAGATACCAGACTTACTTCCGTCAGATACACAATGTGGGTGTTCAAAATTATGAGTTCGGAGCGAGAGGAAAGCAATTCAATTTAGGTCCATTAGTCCTATGTGGTGGCATGTTGTTGCTAAACATATTGCCAACTTTTCGAAGACATTGTATCCGAACTTTAAGTGATAATCCCATGACTCTTATGACATATTTATCACAAACGTCCAACCAAACACACCGTAACGACCGCTACATTTATGTTACACTTAACGGCAGAGGCAATTGGGCACTGAATTTGACATATAGCACAGCTGGAAATAGTAAGCATCTCCGATACGTCAGTAATGCAGCAAACATCTAAAAGATACCATATAAGGACTGCAGTGTACAATAGACCATAATCATGATGCAAATTTCAGGGGTGGCTAGCCTGGAGGCACCTACCTCGAGCCACATACTTAGCAAGTCAAATGTACGGTAGCATCATTGCTAACTGCCTGAGAGGATGCAGCCAGCACTACGAGAACCTACTGATTTTTAACGAATCAATTTATCCTGTGGTAAAACAAACTATTTTCCTTACTTGATGGATTTTTATTTCTCTTCATCCATCGACACACAACAGTTTAGTGTGAATCAGATAAACAGCCAATTGGATGCCACAATAACAAATTTTATTGATAATTACAATCAGCTCAAAACGTTTCGGACGATGATAAACATCTTGAGCTGATTGTAATTATCAATAAAATTTGTTATTGTGACATCTAGTTGGCTGTTTATATTACTGTATCGATGATGCACGGTCACACAAACATCAAATTGATTGACAGTTACGAGCCCCATTTCTCTAGACAATCTCGCAAAACACTGATCACGGTCAGCCTGATGTGCATACAAACTACACGACTGTTATTGTTATAGGCACCTTGCGTCAGCTATACCAGTGGCGTGTGCAGGCTGCATGCGTCTCATCAGCAGCGTTGTGGGCATCCTTGGCACATTCCTTCTCATTCTGTATTCATAAGCACAATCTCTTCTTCGGTATATAATATTACATTCTGCGGTACTGCAGCGTCTACATACAGCCTGAAATATTATATAAAATGTTCGTCTATATATTCAAACGAACCCATATATGGACCAAGCAACAATTTAGCTTCAAACTTTAGTACAGAGTGCAAAATGAAAAACACAAGTCTCATAACAAAATATTTTAAAAGAAATTGAATGGAATAGAATCCTTGACTCATTGGCAAAGTTTAGAAGATCCTCAGGGCAAAAGAGCAGGCGGTTATAAGAACATGGCGATGAAAATATAAACAACAACATCTGAAGTACTCTTACATTGCTGTTCCTAGGAGCACCCTGTAAAGTTATGCCGGTTTCTTACGGTCCCTGTTTATGATTACAGAAATACAGGCTGCATCTTGAAACGGTTACACATTAAGATAATAAAACTTTCGGATTCATAAACAAACACCGAATTTCTTGACTACTAGATTGGCTATTAGATTCTGAAGAAGGCTTTGCTCCACTAATTTAATTATACTTCACTTCACCGCCCTAGACTGAACATCTGTAAGATTCATTCTAATGTAAAAATTAGGATCGTACAGAAAGTGATGCAGCGCCGTATGATACATCAGGGGCTTCGTACTTCGTATGACTGAAATTTTAATTCTTCCCCCCAGAAGTAACTCATATTTGATTCCTCAGTTACAAAGTTTCGGAATTTGCACAGTGTGGAATGACATCGGAATACAGAGCCGCCAAGGACTTACGGACGTAGGTATGAAATATCTGACCACGTTACATTGGTATTTACCTAGATGAGCAGGAGAAAATAGGCAATTTGAGTTGTCTTAGCCTTACATGAGGAGATGACACATTCTAAGATGAATATGAGGACAAAGTCTCCGAAAAAAATAACATATTGATGAAAATGGCGCATAGGTACTATATGTGTCCCAGGCCGTTGCAAGTAGAGAGGTCTGCTTATGCATACAGCATCTCAAATTCGTTAATGTGAAATACTAGCCACGCGCGGAGAGCCGTATGCACTGTATTCTGTATCAAATTAAAACGTACTTTGCACAGGAGAAATAGGAGTCTCCGCTGCCACCAGCAAACCAGCGCCACAAGCCGGATTAAAATCGCACGGCTTCAGACGAGAGCATGAATGGGAGCCAAGGTTCTAATCTCATACAGGGAAGCAAATGTAATGTAACGAAACATGCCAACGTTGGGACCTTCCTCCCTAATCCTAAATATTACAGGTGAAAACATTGTGATGTAAACATTAAGCACACGGTACTTAACCGAGCAGCGGACTTGATCCACTTAGCTTTCCGGCTGTCTTTGTAACGCAATCACACAATGCACATTTAACATTAGGATTTCAGTTTTCTATGTACACTCAGTGGCGTTTTACGTACTTAATGCGTTTAATTTCCTATTGACTGAATTGTTCTGCGCCAATCCGCAGTTAAAGGCTTCTGAAATGTATAATAATACATTTTCTGCATTACAAGACTTGAATTCAGTGGCCCAGAAGAATGTTAAGGGTTTGGAGTAATTTTCTTACATTCCTGCACACTAAAAGAAACAGGAAACTTCAGATAACTACGGACAGATAGAAGGGCACTACAGTTATTAAGTAACAAGTAATGAGGATTTAGACTGATTCGATCCGGGGCAACAAGGCCCATCACTTCTGTACAATAATAGACCTCCGAAGGCCGATCCCAGTAGCCGCGCGGTCTAAGGCGTGGGTATATGGGTTCGAATCCCACCCGGGGCATGGGTGTGCACCAGTCCTGTGGAAGTTTGGTAGGTGTGCAAGTAACACACTACCGTAACAATAACAACTTATTTAATAAAGCAGTCTGGAGTACATAAAACGTAACCTTTTTGTCCACAGATACCTTGGGCTACACCAAAACTCTTATTCACTGCTAAATAAATGTACGTACTTAACATAAATAACGTACTTAAAAACTTTGAACATATACAGCAGCTGAGTATGAGAGCTGTGGCTGTGGCTACACGCCACTGACCAGCTCAGCTGTTGTGCTAGTGGACGGTTCGGAAGATACGACCAGAGTGGGTGAAAGGGGACCCGGCTGGGGTACAGATAATAAGGCTTAAGGTGGGGGGGATAAACAGGTTTAGCAAGAAATACGTAATCTCGAAACCCGTCCGTGTGTCCGGGTTTGAGGCTTACCACGGCACAGGTGTCTCTTGCGAATGTTGTGTGTTGTCAGGTAGAAGTGTCTGCGATGGGCCGATCACTCGTCCAGAGGAGTCCTACTGAGTGTGGTGTGTCTGAGTGTGATCGTGAGGCCTCGATAATAAGGAGGCTCTGGCCCACTAGGGGCTGTTGCGCAATGGACAAAAAAAACACCGAAATCTGTAAAACACGCAGAATTTCTTGATCGGATCAATAAAATCAGCCTCTGTTGGAAAACTTTATTAATGGGGAATTGGTTACTTTGAAGGCGGTGGGTTTGGATTGCGACTTTTGAGACAATTAATGAAGAGAATGGAAGTTAATAAACTGTCTGATTTTTAAGTGACACATCCCCGTTATGCAAGTCAGTCTATGTATATTTAATAAATATATAAACCATCGGATTTTGACAAATGAGTTCTGTTGGACTGGACTGGAGACTGGATCAAAGGGTCACTGTAGTTTTCAAGCTGCTATATCATTCAAATGAAAACATTTACGTTAACAGAAAAAAACCTTAACATATTGCGTACTTCTGTGATATTTGCACGTTGCTTTATACATACATATGTATATGTATATATATATATATTTACGTTAACAGAAAAAACCTAAATATATATATATATATATTGACAATGAGTTGATTCCAACCACGTCGGTTCAAAAGAGACAACACGTGGATGCGGTAGGGTGTAGCTCGTTTTTTAGCGGTCTGATTAGCAAGTGTGTCTTTCGTATTTTGACAAATCCTAGCGCATGTATGGCACTCGTTTGCACCGCCTGGCTACGGGCTTGTTCGCAGAAAAACATCGATTACTCCCATGAAGTTTATTAATCGTTGGATCTCTAAAAGATGGATGTAATTTATTTTCTGTGAATTAGGAACTAAACTCTTCATGTCACTTAGAGAATCTTCGTGTTACATGTGTTCAAAACCTGCCAGTATTTTTGCAGCAAAATATTCGCAGAAACATTGACTTTATTTACCGGGACTGTCTAAAAATAATTAAAATCGAACATTAAAAATATTCATAACTACATGTACTTTCATTGGACCAAAAAGTCACATTTTACTCCGAAAAACCGGTAACTACTAATTCGGACCCAGATAAAACGTACTAATTACGACTTACGTCATGCATAATATACAGCAGTAATGTGATTGCTGCAAATTTTAAAATCAACTTCCCGCTTCATATTCGGGATTTCGGCCAACTTCTTTTCATGTCAAAGGTATATCGTGGTTCAATTAGGCACAACAAGTGAGCCTACAGAGTTCCTACACTCGTGCGTCTAAAATTCAAAACGTCTGATGTGGTTACTGTTCATTCCATAAAGTTTCCCCTGCATATGCTAGTAGATCCGCGTGTTTTGAACTTCCAAACCATCACAGATCAAGGCATAATTTTAGGTAGAAGATCTACACCGTAATATCCGGGTTAAATTTACGGAACATGGCCCTTTTTGAGGACCTAAAAATGACGCAGAAATTAGCTGTCTCTTATGAAACCTAAGTTTCACTGCCGTACTCAAAATAACTCGATCTGCCGCCTATCCTTAGCCAGTTGGATACAGTTCAAATATTCTTCTGGGACCGAGTATTGAACAAAGACATATTTAGAGAAAAGTTCTTTGATAAACTTCGCTATTTTATTTCTGATAATTAACAATATTACGCATTCGCCCATCGGGTACGCGGTGACGCAGTTGGTTGAGGCACTGCGCTACAAATCGGAAGGTCGTGGGTTCGATTCCCGATGATGTCACTGGAATTTTTCATTGACATAATCCTTGCGGCCGCACTATGGACCTGGGATTGACTCAGCCTCTAACAGAAATGAGTACCAGGAATGTTTCCTGGGGGGTAAAGGCAGCCGGTGCGTAGGGCTGACAACCTTACCACCTTCATATGCCGAATGTCTTGAAATCTGTGAGCTTCAACCTCCTGGAACCCTCTGGGCCTGTCCAGGCCTGTAATGGGACTTCTTTACCTTTATACATTCGTCCATACTTTTCTTACTGTTTCTTAAACAGATTGTGGAATTTAGTTTTTCTTATCAATTACAAAATTCGTACATGGTTCCACATCTGTTCTCCTTACACTTTCTTTCTTCCACGCCGAATTTCCCCCATACCTTGTACTCTCTCTCTCCACTGCTCCTCCACACCCAATCCTTACTCTGAAAACTTCTCACATCCATCCTTCTTCGGTACAACCTTCCAATATTTCCAAATCATATGCTAACCCTGAACACACTTCCACTCCTCCTTCACACTGAATCCTTGCTCTGTACACTTCAACCTCACTCCCATATAGCACCATTTCCACTTTAAAACCTTGAAGATTGTGCAATTATTTCCTTCAAGTTGATTTGATGCGCGTGGGGTTGACTAAAATACATGGGCGGTGCCGGAAAACAGACTTTCATTAACTTAGTGGGTTTGAATAACTGCTGTCCTCTTATCTGAAAGACAGTCTTTATCTTGGTTTTCCTACAATATTTCAAACACACAGACAGAAGCAGAAACAGGACCAGCTGGAGTCAATGTACGCTCTACGTCCCATATGTCTGTCATAGTAAACGTCACCGGGCTGTAATGTGGTAACGGAATTTTTGGACACCTGTTATTAGCACTCGTAGGAATAATGGACCTTCATTTAATTATTAATTGCTAATAACATCAAGTGGTTCATAAAGTAAAACGGTAAAGCAGTCCCATTACAGGCCCGAAGGGGCCCAAAGAGTTCCAGGAAGTTAGGGTTAGCAAATTTCGTGACAACGGCACAGGATGTTGATAGGTTGTCAGCCTTACGCACCGGCCGCCTTTACCCTCAAGAAATACTCCTGGAACTCATTTCTGTTAGAAGCTGAGTCGACCCCAGAGCCATAGCGCGATCGGAAGGATTTTATGTCAATGAAAAATCCACTGACACCAGCTGGGATCGAACCAGCGACCTTGCGATTTGTAACCACTGTGCTACAGCGGTTCCCACAGTTCATAAAGTAATGATTTTAATTAGTTTCCCTCTTCCTTTGTTTTAATGTTCTGTGCGCTAATATCGATCGGGATGGAGGAATCGGAATAACGCAGGTAAAGAAACCCAACTTAAAGTTAGGCAAAATTTGGGTAAGCCATGATAATAATGGTCAAAGTTTAATTGTTCCATTTAATTAATAGTAGTGACAAATTTTAAATTCTATTTATTTTATGGTACTTGCAGTAATTAAATTATTTCTTTCATTTATGTACTCTAAGTGCCTAATATTCTCTGTGATTCTACCAACAAGTGACTACAAGCGTCTTGCAGTAGACGGCCGGTGCTCTACGCAAGGTGCAGAAGTCCGGACAGGTCAATAATGATATCGATTACTGAACTAATCCGTTTTATTCCTCGCACAGGGAGAGACGTTTTTCCTGCCTTTGCAGTGTGAGGTCGGCGCAGCCTCCTACCTCCTGGGTGGTCCCGTCTCTTACACTTGAATCAAATTGTCCGTCTGAGAAGCTCACAAATCACGGCAGAGTACCTGCCTCATGGGTACTGATATCTCTTATCTTGCGGGAAATGTGTCCAATTGGGAAGCTGACCAGTTACGGGCAAAGAATGCCAACATTTAAAGAATACTTGGAGCTTTACCTCCACGTAATCACACTTAATTAATTCGAATGAAGTCATTCCGCTGTAATAATCAATTATTATACCAACTACTGCACATATATAAAATTTATAAAATTTACACATTAAAACGCTCCGACATGTTTCGGTCCTAGGACCATCATCAGGGAGCCAGATCGTCCTTGCTAAAGTCACACTATAAAAAGTCACATTAATTTCGCTGTACCGGTTGGGTATTGTGGCAGTATGCCGTGTTGTGTAATGTTATGTTGCGAGGAGTGCCCTGCTACGGATGTGCATTCTGTACTTCGTTGCGTGATACGCTTCGCTCACACCACGTGCTTAATATTACATACAAGAGCATTTATATAAGTTACCTCACATATTATACGGTGTAAGACATATGGGATCCCAAACGCACAAAATAAAACCCGCAAAATGTTAAACGGTTCTTAGATCAGCCTGATGATGACTGTCACTAGTCGAAACATGTAGCAGTAATGTTATACCTTAAATGTTGGTTGTGTTGACGGAAACATATTGTAATGAAGTAAATACACTTAATTAATCCTATGGCAAATTTAATTTTTGGTTTTACTTCAAAGTAAATAGCTGATCATATCACAAGTTCGGGGAAATTACACTGGGCTTGAAAAGTCCAAGATTAGTTCATCCTACTTACTTTCTTGTTTTTTGAAGTCAAATTGCACTCTAGAACAGGCCACGAAGGCCCCAAACGGGATTTTATGTATAGCTCTACCCTTTCTTTAACCTCAGCGCTAGATGGGGGTGGGTGGTCAACGCCACATACCAGTCGCTTTGTCCCCGGCAAAGAACCGGTACCCATTACATACGAGGCTGGATGGGTCCAAGGGCCGGTCTGGACGGGTGCGAAAAATCTCGCCTCTACCGAAATTCGATCCCCAGAACCTCCAGCCCGTAGCGCGTCGCTATACCGACTGAGCAATCTCACTTTTCTTGTCTATTGTCATTACACAATAAACGGGCCACCGAGAATGATTAAATCTCATATGTGCAGAGACGAAAACCAACTAGATACTACTGAATGATTTATTGCACTTATAATTTGCTCAACATGTTTCGGGCACTTATATGCCCATCATCAGGAGCTCGAGACTATACTTGTGTTATTACCGCATATGGTGTGTAATGCTTTGGTTGCTGGTGGTCGGCGGTCAGGTGCTGTGCAGCAGGCTATGCGTCCGGGATGAGGGAAGCTGCTCGAGCAACACAGCCTGCAGCCCGGACACTACTCCAGCCTAACCGCACCTAAACTCTAACCTACAGCAAACCAAAAACGAAACGACCAATGTAGTAATCAACATTATAGTCGCAAGCTCCTGATGATGGGCATAGTAGTGCCCGAAACATGTTGAGCCTGTAAGAAGTACAATAAAATAAAAAGTGACATCTAGTTGGTTTTTTATTCGCCAGTTATCACAATGATGCCCGGTCCAACAAACATCAGATTTAGTTTCTTGTTTGAAGATTCCGCACCAAGATTGTCGTTGTGTATACTGACTTAGCATTTCAGGATATTATTATTGTTATGTAAAATATTACAAGATTGGATTTATCTCAGTATTTAATCAACTTGATGCACAAAATTTCGTTTCACAATAAGTTTTATTTCATGCCTCTACATGTTTCGAGCACATGTGCTCATCATCAGAAGGTCAAAATCAAAATTGCATTATACAGCCTCTGGTATCATCACACCTATAGGTGTGATGATACCAGAGGCTGTATAATGCAATTTTGACCTTCTGATGATGAGCACATGTGCTCGAAACATGTAGAGGCATGAAAT
>Ga0136643_10016013_pt1 | contig 11266 bp, 7 predicted proteins | sample TergutLab28metaG_FD_96883 | JGI IMG/M metagenome (GOLD analysis project Ga0136643, IMG submission 96883) | Labiotermes labralis P1 segment gut microbial communities from Petit-Saut dam, French Guiana - Lab288 P1 (version 3) (version 3) | ecosystem: Host-associated > Arthropoda: Insects >... | reverse complement strand
CGAATTTTTTTTCCGCGGTTTGTCATGGGGTAGAACCTACTAACTCCAAAATTGTGCTAATCTCTAAAATAAATAAGGGCCTTTATTAAAAAAATAGGGGGGGGGGGGGAGGCTTAATACAATGTTGTCTGAAATAGCATAATCTGGCATACTTTATAGAAAGCCAAAACTTCAGACCTCAAATTATCCCTATTTCACACTTTTCGGATAAAAACATAGCTGACAAATTAACAAGACAATATCTTACAGTGGCTAAAATATCAGTCATGTTATACAATGATGTAATTATGTGGTATTTATGGTTGGGTTAGTATTATTTTCTTCAGTAGTACTCCTTGCCAATTTCCACTCAGATTTACTATAATCATCAACAATATACTGGAACTGCTGTTTTGGTTTTACATCTTCCTGCGATATTACTCCATCTGTGCACAGATGGCACAGACTGCCATGCTATAACGCAGAGTATGTCAAGGTGCTGACAATGTAGTAGTGTTACTGCACAAGTGACAGCTACTATGTCTCAAGCACAACCTAGCCTGCAAATGCTAATTCTTCCCAACAAGATGTGTGGCTGTACCGTTACTGCCGTCGATGGACTGTGCAAGGCTGCAGTGATGTGGGGCGATATGACTCCTTTTGGATGACTCACTCTTCACTCTTTTGAGACAAGTGACTGTATACTCCTTTGAGATGAATGCTTCTGTGCTCAGAATGCCTCACCTTTTATGTGACGTGGTCACCTGACTGGCATCTCTGTGAATGGCAGGTGAACAAAGCAGGTCACAGCAACTGGGGCAAGGGACTACCTGCATGCTGCTGGTCGGTTCGCAGCACAATCATGTAAAAGGGCTGTTTCTGAGTTGCGATGTTGCTCTGGTTGCTAGAGCCAGTGTGAGGTGTACCTCGTGTGTCGGGAGACATGAGAGGTCATTTCTGACTACAGTGGGAAGTTCCCACAGACAACAATAGAGATGTTCCAAGACATTCACTCCTAATACTTAAAAAAATTAAACAGTAACAAATGCAGTCATCACAACTGCATCATATATGTGGCATGTGCATGCGCACACACACACAGATATACATTTTATGGATCCTAAAGTTCATCAAAAGTACAGTAGGTTATGCCATTTAGGTCATAAAACATACAAAACATACAAACTATGTAAAATATACAGAATCATTACAATAAACAGTGCTATGAAAATTTCATACACAGTACTATGAGTCATTCCTAAACACTACAGATTCATCAAGAGAGTCTGGAGTGTGTAGTTAAGCATCTTCTTAATCCTACTTTTAAATTTTGCCTTTTCATTTTTAAGACTCATTACACTATGTGGTAAACTGTCGAAAATTCTGGTGCAAGCATAAAATGTACTTTTCTAAAGAACATGAAAGGTTGGCAGTTGGTCTATTAGGATGGTGCTTATTCTTTGTGTTAACATGGTGTGGAGATGAATTAGCTTGAAACTTTCCTTGGTAATCTACAATAACAAATATTCTTTACAATATATATTGTCATGGAACCACCAAATCTCTAATTTCTTAAGTACTCTTTTATATGAAGTTCTATATTTTGCACAAACCATTATATTAACATTTGTGTGTGTGTGTGTGTTGCACACGTGTAGTAAATATCTTTCCTCTGTTCAATAAATTACATTAAAAGGTTATTTCAGATTTTTATAAAGTGAATATAGGCACAATAATTGATTTGCCACTGTTAATACTGTTGATATGGAACACTGATCTAGCCACATTAACACAACCCACTTAAGTAACACATGATCAATAAGATTATTCAAATTTAGGTGGTTATAAATTTGTAAACCAAGACATTTTGTATTTGTGGTTTGTTCTACATACTTCTCTTTATAACTAGTACTTAATGCACAGTATGGCAAATTATTTGTTACTTGTCTTGTCTGGATTCATTTGTTCATTTTCTGTGACATGGCTGCGTTCCTTGTAAATATCATAAATTAGAGAACTTAAAACTCTAAATTGGAAATGACATTTAGATCAAAAGTAAAAGTTTTCTCATTTAGCTGAAAATGATAAAAAAGAATCTGGAACAAGCATTCAAATCACACCCCAAACTCCAATGCAGTAACTCCTACACAGCTTTAACAACTATGGCTACTATACATATTGGCATGATAATGGAGTAACCTTGTATATCTGGGAAATCTGGAATGATTTCCAGAGAATGAAAGAGAAAATAGAAAAGTTACATTTCTATATGGACTATGCTCCAAATATTTAGATAGCTCCTCCTACATGACAGTAATTTTCCACACCACTGTACTGAAGATTCATGAATTATTCATGTTAATAAATCATATCAGTTTCACATAACACTATGTCTTCTTCACTTGTCTACAAAAATTAAGGTTATGTTATTCACACCAAAAGCCTGCTTTAACATACACTGGTTGCAGACAGTGGTATCCTCTAATAAGGAAGCAACTTACAATTTTAATATACCATCCATGTACAATAGTCTACGGCACAGAACACATCAAAGCACATCACAGAGACTTGATCCTTCTGGATCAAAGACTTCAATACTATACGTTCTTATGCATACAACTACATACACTGTGAATAAAGACATATCAATGAATTTTTAACAAAGGAAATGTCAGCAACATAATATCCATAGTAGCCATACTATTATATCTACAGCTGCTATTCCATTTTGAACACTGTATACATAAATTTCAACTTGGTTAATAACATACTTGTATTAAATTCCTTTGAGTCATCACCTCCCACAATGGCAAACATTTGCCAAAACACATGGAAGAGTGTATGTGTGTGTGTGTGTGTGTGTGTGTGTGTGTGTGTGTATGTTTCTATATATATACACCTTGTCATTTTATATACTTTATGGGCATTTTTTGGTATATATATAATTATGAACAAATGCATGGAATGAATTACAATCCAATTCATAATACATTAAGTTTACCCTCAGCACAACTGTTACATTTACTTGCTATAGATGTTCATTTTGTTATATGAACTTCAGACTAGAAGTAGAGTGGTTCACTCGCACTGTCAATAACATTGTAACACGTGCTCCCAAGTTAACTGTACGTCTATCATTGAGGGACTGAAGATTCCCACAGTCATTCTGCATAAGACTGAAGTCTTCAGGAATGTGACAGTGATTTGTTAGGTAAGTAGCTCACAAAGGTTTGAAGCCAGAAACCACTCTTAAGGAAGTTTCAACAACGATCAAAATTTTGTTTTGACAACTTCACAGTTTAAACACTGAACCAAGGGCATGTGCAACTTTCAGGGTTGCTCTCTTTGGGTGTTTTTTTCCCATAGACAATTTAATAAAAATTCAACCAATGAAACATTATGCTTGCAAAGAATTGGGCAGCCAATGACAAAAGACCCTTTTTCATGTCCCAGCCATTTGTCAAAAGTGTCACTCTGAACCAGGAATGGGCGATATACCAGAAAATTAATGAGGAGTCTCTAAAAGGAGCAGAAAGTCAGTCATATTCAGCAGACAGATGTCAGCAAGTTATGAAAGTAATCAGCAGACAGAAATTGAAATAAGGGCCCTGGCTCAGAAGACTGTTCAAGGGTTATTACATGGTCAGTCCAGGAATGATAGTCGGTGTAGGCAGTAGAGAGATAGTAGCCAACGTTGTGTGTAGTGACCACATTCCAGATTAATCTGGGAAAATTTAGACGGGACAGACACATGTATTTTGAAGTAATTATGTCAAGCAGCAGACAACAACGTTACACATCATGTTTCCTATTATGTGTACGTGTGTAATTTAAACTAATTCCAATGTATTGACATGTGTGGTGGACTCTTTACAACATTGATACTGTCAAAGTTGGCACCCTGGAATCCCATTAAGACCCTAAAGGGAACCTCATGCTTGCCAGTAATACAGCTGGACCATGTTTCTCAGTTCTCACCTATGAGAATTTAAGGTGGGGATTTGGGAAAAATGTCTCAAACACTGTGGGTTGCAATGGGAACCAGCAGTAGAGGGCAACACTTGCCCAATAACACACTGTCATATCCTGAAGACTTGAATCTTCACCTTCAGAATTAGTTAAAACTAAATAAAAGCATGACATAATGAGATGAAGTTTCTTACTGGTCCTCTGCTCTAAACTGATCTTACACAATCTTCACTCTGCCTCACTGTTCGTATTGCAAATACCTTGTGACTATCATGCTGTCAATATGGCATGTACATTTCTGGCTTATTACAAGTATTTTAATGCTGAGGTTGAGTCAACATCCTTTTTCCACTCAATGTACTTTATGTAGTTACTTGTGGTGTTAATGCTTTGTTTCTATGAAACAGGGAAAACTGATTGCAACAACACCAGAGTTAATGCACACTGACTGGACAGGGACCTTACAGACAACAACAACAACAACAACAACAACAACAACAAAATTTACTTACCACACTGATAACAAGATGTAACAACATACTGAAAATACAAATAACAAAAAAACAGTGCAGAATTTGTACAACAATATGACAACAGGAAATTAGTGACATACTTACCTCATTACTTTGTTTTTGTTCGAATTAATTTTAGACACACACACACACACACACACAAAACCTATTACTATTATACTAGTACTGTGAGTGAGCCACATTTTACTTGAATGAATATCCTAGTGTGAAGATAGCCTATGCCACATATATAGTTAGATAAAAAGTACATTTGTACTAAAATAATGCACAAAGTTATGTCACGTGTGGATCACACATTAATGCAAATAGCATAATAGGATGTATTAAGTAAAGACTGAAACTTACTGTCTTGCTCCAAAGAATATCCACTTTGTGGGACTTCCCATCAGCCAAATTAATTTGTCGCTGTTCAACACTAACTGTGCCACTTCCATAATCAACCAGAAGACGAGCAAATCCTCCCTCTATCTCCAGTGACATGAAATCTGTGAGAAATAAATAAAAAGTAGGTTATATAAAGCATTAATGAGCACTGCTAATGTATAAGCCACCAGGTTTAATTCCTTGTAATAATGCCTACCTCTCAAGCACCTATTTTACCAGCCTATTTCAAAATTCAGTACCTACTTCACAGAATAAAAACTGCAATCCTTAAAAGGACCAAGAAGTTAATGCTATTTAGGGAAATAATTGAAGTATATTGTTAGAAATCATATAAACACACTGTGTAGGTAAAATGTGGGGTTTCTTAACCCTTCAGTGCCATTGTAAAAATCTTTAACACTACAACGTCCACATCTCACAACACAGTTCTGCACCTCTACAACAAATTCTGTAACATCTTCAGATATTTTATGGACAAATTTTAATGTATTTAATAACCCAGCCATGTTTTTATATATGCTGCATTGATGTTAAGTAACTCCCTGAAGGTGATCAAGACAGATCAAAACATGTCACAGTTATGAGGGATTGTGTGTAAAAATATAATTTTAACATTAGTGCATTTGTTTATGATACAAATTTTTTATTAATGCATGGACATGAATAACATTACGATAGCAAAATATAAGACTTTATCTACTAAGGAGTGCAAGAGAGAATTAGACTAAAATGTAATGACAATATAAATGCCTAAGGCAATATGTTTGTTAATCATTTCTCCAATAACAGTCCCCAATGGAATGAATGTACTTATGCCATTGTTCATAGGAATCGTGGTAAGCATTTGTAAAACACTTGTTCAGTGACCATATTCAATTCTGCCATCATGTTCTTCTGAACGTCAAATTGGCAACCTTTAAATTTCAATTCCAACTGCAAGACAGAAGCAGTCTAGTTCACAATCAGCCACTTCCAAAAAATCTTTGTAGGCATCCTGTCATGTGAATTCACTTGACTTGTGTGACTTGAGGGGCACAAACTTTGCAAAAAAGTCTTATTCACATTTACTCTCTGTCAAGTAGCGGTCTTTTGTAAGTAAATTGCACTCTTTCTCCACCAGTTCTGTATTTGACATTGTTTTAGATCATCCACCATGAGGGTCATCTTCCAAACCCCCTCTGCCCTCTTGAAAATGTATAAACCATCAAAATGATTGGCCCCAGGACAGAGCCTTATCCCCACATGCTGTGCCTAATATCTCATACGTTTCAATTGAATTATCAGCCAACTCCATACAAAATATGAACATGACATGTTGTTCCACCTTCAGGTTTCTGGTGGTGAAGTAAAATGCAATGAACAAAGCATGCTCATCACAATGAATACCAACTGGACAGAGCTTATTGGATTCTTAAGACCACACTACCAAGTGTCCCTAGTGGCCTGTCCCAGAATCACATTCATGCTGCATATTTTGGTTTTATTTAACTCTTATTAATGTTTGCCATAATGTCCATTATTCAGACTAGCTTCACCATATTCACAGGATATAAATATCTAAACAGATGCTGATGGCAGGTGCCCATTGTTCATACCAGACCTCACACGAAGCTTATTCATCAGTGCATTAATTAGTATTCTTAGCTATTACCTGTGATGTGAAACAGTATAATGAATCCTACAGACAGACTGAATCAATCATATGACAAATTCAGCAACTATACTGAGGCAGAAGAAAGAAGTCCCATAGATTGACCCCCCTCCACATCTCTCTCTGCACTACACCCCCTCTTTTTCTCTAGGTGTTGTTTCCACTTGAGGATACTTTTATACAACTCATCTAGCGATTTTGTTCACTTATTAGCAACAAAGACTCAGCACAGGCTGATAGGGAATAACAACACACACAGAGGTAAAAGCCTGTAGCACCTTCATCCTTACTATTGTTGGGAATTCACCTTGCACCCTCAGCACAGATCTCTATAATCATGGTGTGGCTTTCACATCTGATAAGCCATTAGGTAAGACCCACCGCTTACTTGAACAGTTACTACTAAGTAAAGATTTGCTAGGGAGCATACTAATCATTATTCACCAACTGCCTGATCACACGTGAACCTTGCCCTTGTCATGGCATTCTCCACATTTGAGACCTTACATTTTGTCACATACAACAAACACTAACACTCTTTGCTGATGACACTAGCATTTTAATCACCGGTACGGACACACAGGATTTAATTTTCAATCCAGATAGAATCAATGAAAGTATCTTGCTCTGGTTTGATAAAAACAGATTGATTATAAATAAAGACAAATCATTGGCATTAGGCTTTCATCATAAATCAAATAAACATATAGCATTTCCTGACTTAATTTTAAAAGATGGAAAAGTAACTTATTTATCCCCCCCCCCCCCAAAAAAAAAAAATTTTTTTTGTAGTCTGGCTAGATCGTAATTTAAACTAGGACTGTCAAGTGGAAAATTTAATAGTTAAATTAAGCAAGCTCTGTTTTACAATAAAAAAATCAAATCATTTGTTAAAAAAAAATACCATCAAAACCAGGTATTTTGCATATTTACATTAATCCTTGAAATGTGGCATTTTATTTCTAAGAAACTTTATAAACCTTGAAAAATGTTTAAATTACAAAGAGAGCAATAAGGCTAATGACTAATATTACAAGCACTACAATTTGCAACCATACTAAAAAAAAATTAAAGTTCGTGACAGTAAGGGATTGCAGATAGAAGATCTGTAATTACGGTTACACCTCAGAATGATATTTGTCCTCATGGTAGTACATATCCTATGAATGCTGTTGCTATGGTTAGGAATAAGATTACTACCCCTACTGATCATGTGTGCATGAAGTTATACGATCCGTTTCGTCCTGTGTGTAAGTAGAGGCAGACGAAAAATAATGAAGCTCCGTTTGCAAGGAGTGTTCGTAGTAGTCATCCCTAGTTTACGTCTCGACAAATATGTCTTACTCTGTCGAATGCTGTATTGATGTTTGGGCAGTAGTGTATGGCTAGGAATAATCCGGTTACAATTTGTGCTACTAGGCAGATTTCTAGGAGTGACCCGAAGTTTCATCAACCTCTGATTGTTGATGGTGTTGGTAAATCTACTACATCTATGAAATTCTTCTATCTACTGAAATGTATGAAAGTAGATTCATAATTAATTCTATACTTCATTCATATGATGCAAACAATAAGATTTATTTATTACAGGTCATAACACCAAATTACTTCAAATGAGTATTGCTTACAACAGTGTGCCTATTTACAACAAACTTCCTCATGAATTTAAAAGTGTTACATGTATAATGAAATTCAAGAAAATGATTATTAAATTCTTCCTTGAAAAAGAGTATATTCTGTGGAAGAATTTATTTATGACTACTGATTCTTAATCTGTAAAAATTGTGTTCATGATTTTTTTTTAAATGTTGTAAACTATTTGTACTTTACACAGGTATACCGCACGTGATTACTATTCCTTGTTGTTTTTATATAAGTATGCAAGTTACAGCCTTCAAATTTTTGTATTATTACTTCTATTGCAACCTCTTTCTTGACATGTCCATTGTCATTTTGTAATTATCTACTGGATTAAAACAAAGATTAAAATAAAATAAATAAATGTATGATCTACCATTCCTTTACATTACCTTATCTTGGTCCCGCGTATGATCCTACAGGGCAAGCGTGGTTCTTTTACTGTAATTAACTAAGTGTGGGGGGAAATCAAAATTTAAAATTGGTGAAATAAACACAATTTTAGTAATTTTAGCGACTTTTTGCAACAAGCGAAGAAGTTAAGAGCCAAATGGTAAGTTGTCAGTCAGGAAACAATGGTGAAGAAAAACAAATCCTGCACCTGCCAAGAACTGAAGCTTAGGACTGTAGCCCAGTAGCTTAAAAACAACTAGCCCAACTTACATTCTGACTTGCACAGGGATTTACAGGCCACAAGAGGAACCTGTTACAAGATGCAAGAGTGGATGACTGTCTTGGATTTACCTTGCACATCCATCCTTGGGTAAGGTACAAATGGACCAACATAGAACACAAGTCCATCTTCTTTGTGTGGTTCCAGCTCAAGACTTAAATGAGCCTCATCACATGCAGCAATTGTAGGGTACAGTGCCCACCCAGTGCCATGGAAACCAATGCCAATGATTTCACAGTGTGGACCTTCAAATCCTTCCATACACTCACACCTAAAGCATAATACATTCAGATTTACTCCAGTACGAAATAATGTTTTAGACTTTACACATAAGTAACAGAATAACTACGTACTACCATACAAAATACCGTATATCATACACAACTCTACATTATGACAGATCGCACCATAACTGACAGTGAGATATATTCACAACTTCTACAAAGTTGCCCAAAATAAAAAAATTCCTACAACCCCATCTATAGAATCTAAGTAGTATTTTATATGTCTCTTCTATTTTATTTTATTATATATTTTATATTTTAATATATTGTATTAACTTTTGAACGCAAATGAGATCTTGTCATTTTAAGGCATTGTTAATCATATATTTAATTCTTTGAAGTCAAAGCCTGTAGATGGCTTCGAGCAAGCTGAAACATGTAGCAATGTTCTCTTAAATTGTTTATATAATGAAGTTGTGTTGTACTAAAATTATACTACTATTTATCAATGTTTTAGTGTTTACCTGCATGTATAACTACAAAACTCATCCTCACTTAGGAACAAGTTCTGTGTAAGAAACATGGCAAATAAAGAAATGTAGCTTATGGTTAAAGATCTGAGATTCTCAAAGTGCTTTGTTCTGCAATAACATGCCATAAATATCAGTAATGAGGTACTTGTGTTTGCGAGAAACATGTTACGTCCCTATTCAGGGTACACCATGACATTTATTTAGAAATCTATATTCTGTCACAGCCCAGAAGACAGCAACCTTCAAGCTCATGCTTTTAATTCTTACTATCATAAGCCCTGCTCTTAATTCAATTACAAATTACTGCAGTTAACAAAATTACTACTGACACTGGAGAACATGTATTCAAAGAATTTCAAAGCACATACAACATTTGCTGCTCAGTACAACATAATCAAAAAATACCTAACCACAATCACATTATAAGTCTTTAAAAGACAGCTAGCTGCATTTATATCAAATTTTACATAATAATAATAATAATAATATACACCAAGCACTGTTGCCATATACAGTTATACCATGAACTGCATACAGCAAAGGTAGACAGACTGGAGTGTTAACTTCCACTGCCAGCTATTTCTGCTATCTTCTGTGGCTATCCAAAACTACTTCCTAAGAGACATGCATAACAACAAAATAGAAAGCATTTGGTTTACTTAAGATTTAAACAACAACAATTTGGATAAGTGAGATGTGTACTACTAACGTCATCCCAACTGGAGTACCACCATTGAGGCACACTAGTTGTTCTGGTATATTACATGTGCACATTGGATCCACCACAGCACGCACACCCACAAACGAAGTTCTGTTAGTGTAGACAGCATATGGATCATTACTTCTGGCTAAGAAGTTGGTGCAAGATGTTGGACACGATGCCCTTTCTATGAGACACTCGTCTATGTTGATCATCAGTAATGTGACACCAAGTTCTTGTTCAATCTGGAGGCAGAAGTTACTCACTCTGTACCAATTCATTGTTGACACTCCTATTTGTAAACAGCAGAACCCCAATTTTGTACAAACCCCCTATACTGACTTTCATGAAAATCTGACAAATAATTTAGTTGCTGATACTAGGATATGGACAGATGGACGGATGTGGTCTCCACATTGGGTGTTCTTGTTTACCTCATGAACAATACCTGAAAAGCAATCTGCACACATGTATTAAAGTAATATTTTGTTTGTTGATTTTTTTTTCTCATGTTTCTTATATATTTCTTGGTTTCCCACAACTATCATTCCCTTGTGTTCATCATTTCTTTCCTGAACTCCCTTCAGAATCGATGGACAGCATTTTCACTGTATGAGCTTCGGTTGCAATGGAAATCGCCATTTAAGTCAGTTTTTTACTCTGACTTACTCTTGTGACAAAGGCATGAACAGTGTTCACTTTAAAATGAATTAAAAGAAATAATGAAATTTAAAGGGTTAATTTTTTTCATTTTATTACCGTGCAATGTGATAACAATATTTATTAAGGCCAACTTCCCCCGCTGTGAGTGCTGTGTCACTGTGACACAGCACTCACAACGGGGGATGAACACAGGCCTAACCAGACGGACATAACATAAACAAAACAGCATGCTACCAGATAACCTCATGTACAGTCTGTCTTAGTAACTTCATTCCTACACTAATTTACGCTCCCTGAGGATGATCCCATAGAGGGATTG
>Ga0136643_10016011_pt1 | contig 11267 bp, 7 predicted proteins | sample TergutLab28metaG_FD_96883 | JGI IMG/M metagenome (GOLD analysis project Ga0136643, IMG submission 96883) | Labiotermes labralis P1 segment gut microbial communities from Petit-Saut dam, French Guiana - Lab288 P1 (version 3) (version 3) | ecosystem: Host-associated > Arthropoda: Insects >... | reverse complement strand
CTTATTATTTTATTGTACTTCTTATAGACTCAACATGTTTCGGGCACTACTATGCCCATCATCAGGAGCTCGCGACTATGATGTTGATTACCACATTGGTCGTTTCGTTCTTGGTTTGCTGTAGGCTGGAGTTTAGTTGCGGTTAGGCTGAAGTAGTGTCCATGCTGTAGTCTCTAGCCTGCAGCATGGACACTACTCCAGCCTAACCTCACCTAACCTCCAACTGACTACGGGCTGGACGGTCCAGGATCGAATCCCGGTGGGGACGACATTTTCCGCCCGTCCAGGCCGGCCCTGGGGCCCACCTAGCCTCCTGTATTATGGGTACCAGGTCTTTCCCGGGGGTAAAGTGCGGCCGGGGCGTGTTGCTGACCACTCACCCCCTTCTAGTGCCGCGGTCATGGATGAGTAGAGCTATAACTCTACCCACCCTCTGGGCCACACCGGGCCTGTAACGGGATCACTTTACCTTAATATTCTTAATACGATATATTCGCTATTTCTCGTACTAATCCCTTTGTTTTACGCAGCGACAGTTTCTGCCACTTTTATTGGTTCTTTTTATCTCTCACAACTGAAAACACTTTTATGTGTCGAAAATGTTACAGTTTTCAGCTCACCTCACACACATATTAACACCGAAAATGAAGCTACTTGTGCGTACGTTAAAATACAACCTAATCTAAATTAGAAATGTTTATATATTAAATTGTACCATCTACGTACACAATGTGGGGACCGCGGTAGCACAGTTGTTAAGGTTCCGTGCTAAAAATCGGAAGGTCGTTGGTTCGAGGACTGATTGTACATATTGTAGACATTCTGTATTGTATGTAATGACACATGGAATAAAGACCTAATAAAAAAATCCCAGCTGATGTCATTGGAAATTTCATTGACATAAAATTCTTCCGATCTCACTATTGCCCTGGGTTCGACTTAGCCTCTAACAGAAATGAGTACTAGGAGCATTTCTTGGGGTAAAGGCGGCCGGTGCGTAAGGCTGACAACATCACCACTATCCTGTATCGTCATGAAATCTGGGAACCTTAATTTCCTGGAACCTTCTGTGCCACTCCAGGCATTTAATGGGACTGCTTTAACTTTACCTTTACCTTTACCTTTACCTTTACGTATAAAATGTATCATTATCGGTACATTTACGTCATTACACTTTTGTAGGGATGTTTCTTATAATCTTGTTCATATGGCCACCGAATTATAGTTTCCACAGCCTGTAATATATAAGTTAGTCTCCTAGCTTTTGTGACGACCATAGACATTTCGTCTTTATGTTTTTCATACCATCTGTTGTTACGTCACAGCTCCTATTTCATGGCCTATAGTATTACCATTAATATTATTTATATTGCCCTTATTAAATGGCTTATAATTTTTAATGTTTTGTCCGTATTTATAATTTACGGACGTCTCAATTTTTGCACCATTTCCATTCCAACGCGGTGTAATATAAGGTACCCTAGAGTAGGGGGGACCGCGGTGGCACAGTGATTAAGGCGTTGCGATACAAATCGGAAGGTCGCTGGTTCGATTCCAGATGGTGTCCTTGGAATTTTTCATTGACATAATCCTTCCGATCGCACTATGGCACTGGGGTCGGCTCGGCCTGTAATAGAAATGAGTACCAGGAGCATTTCGTGGGTGTAAAGGCGGCCGGTGCGTAAGGCTGACAACCTTACACCATCCTGTGCCGTTGTCATGTAATCTAGTAACCTTAATTTCCTGGAACCCTCTGGTCCACTGCAGGACTGTAATGGGATTGCTTTACCTTTTTACCCTAGAGTAGGACCAAGCAATCTTTGCTAAAAACTACGTCAACTAACCCAAATTAGATTAGTGTCTTATTTGTTATCGTTCCGTGACGACAGCTAAATATTTACTTACGCTCCGGAAGATTATAGTACATAAAGAGGGTTAGGCTGTCCAGGAGGAGTGCTGGACTGCTAAATATGGAGCTATTAGCTAATTATTATTGTGTGAGATCTAGTGGTAATAGCAAGGTCTTAAATATTTGGGTTTTGTAGTTGCATCTTTTTAGGAACGCGGAATAGGAAGGTGGAAGCAGATAATCGGCCCAAGTTCGCTGGAAGGCAGATCTAACAATAAAAGTTATTTTATATTTTCTTGTGTGTTGCGCTTTTCGTGATTTTATTGTTCGAGCGGTTACGGAATTTATTCGATTTTAATCCTTCAGTGACTCTGAGATTTAAAATCAAAATACTGCCCAGGAGGGAGGGTTTTTAAATGTATTTTACCAACTGATGAAAAAATTCAAGACCGTACCGTGTACCGAGGCGAGCACTGAATCGTTAATAGCCCGCTGATCGCAAATGACTTAATTGTAATAACACTAATAAAAACACTTATACTTTCTAAAAATTAAAATAAATATATGCAACCTCTTAAGCCTTCAGCAATGCGAGGCAAGTATTGATCCTGTGTTCGGAATTCCACTGTTCTTTTTAATCAACCTTTGAAGCAGAAACTGCTGCAAATCATACGTCAGAGTAAGGAGAAGTTTGCGTATTGCAAGGCAGTGAGGTACTTCCCATATAATGATATAAACAACCAACTAGAAGCAACAATAACAAATTTTATTGATAGTTACATTCAGCTCAACATGTTTCGGACGATAATTTCGCCCATCCTCAGGAGCACTAGACAGTGTTTACAGCTTGTGGTATAATGCACCGGCGATGCTGCCATCAGGCAGCATCGCCGGTGCATTACACCACAGTCTAAGTGCTCCTGAGGATGGGCGAAACTATCACCCGAAACATGTTGAGCTAAATGTAATTATTAATATATTTTTTTTTATTTTTGCATCCAGTTGGCTGTTTATATTATTGTGTGAACGATGCACGGTCACACAAATATCAAATTTACTTCCCATATGTCTTGTAACTCACGAACTGTCTCAATTAATGTGCTGGTTTTGGAAGGATGTGGGCGTAAACAATGTGCGTACCAACACACTGCATATGGTAAGTCTTACTAAACCACATATCATAAATTGAGTATACTCGCAACGTCTCTGCATCACTTAAGACTACTTAAACTTGTTTCATTTCTGTAACAGCAGTAATAGATTTCATGCGTGACGGTAGGTCAGCAAATAAGTTTACAGCCCGCTATTTTAGGTTCTTTATCCTGGAATTCTATAAGCGCATTTCAGATTCAGTTGTACTGATTGACGTCACTGTGGAATCAGAGGCGCGTCACCATGGACAGCTATATTATCCTGTAAATGTACTTCTATACAACTTCCTCTCTGTTTATTCCCGGCCATAATTGAGATGTTTATCATTTCGTTCGTTGTGTCACATTTTTCCACCCTCCAGTCGTCTTTAAATTTGTGGGCGCAAATATTTTATTACAGCGTAACTACTTAGGACCTCTTAGGGCTGTATTTGGGACGTTCAAACGTTGTTTAATTACGAAATTATTTACGGTGGAAAAGATTCTTCTGACCCAGTCGTGTTATATACTGCTCACAATTACTAGTCAAACTATTGGCACTAACATTTGAGCATGGTCTTTCCCATTCTGTAATGTACGGGTACAAAACTTTCGTCATCTTTGTGGGATAGATTCCCTTTCTTGCCAGTACATTTCCATGTATGTGAGTGTTGCTCGACGCGCGTAAGTTTTCCTTTATTTTTACTTTGAGTCTCAATGGAAGTACAGAGTATTTCACTCGCAAGAAACTCTAAAATAGCAATTATAATTCGTTCAATATTGTACGATGTAATCGAACCCCGGCGACGTTACATCCACCTCGACATTCGCCAATAACTTTTGTATCAGCTGGATTACCAGTAGATGAATCGCGGTTATTTTGAACCAGAAGTAATGACGTGTCACAGGTCTAACTGGACCTTGGAAGGAAATGAGGGTTTCTTTTCTGGGAAGCAATCTGGCCACTCCGGTCCCTGCACGTGACTCCGCCAAACTTTTCCTGTGGGCTGTTTTAGAGGGTAGGGTGTTTAAAAACGAACTTCCTACTGCTGATGACCTACTGAGAAATATGATTAAAAATTTGCTGCAATTTCTTCTACCATGTCGGCTGCAATATTCGCGAACAAGAGAAAGTGTCATGCCCGATTATAATTATGTTCCGAGGGGTAAGACAACAATTGCAAAAATGTTGTTGAACCCAGTCTTCTTACATCTCAAGTACACAACAGATTTCGTTCTCGTGATGTGTAAAGAATTCGGAAGTTGCTCCAAGTCACATATTCTCTACTGTTCGGTTCTTGATGGAAGAATTCAAGACCCGCACTTGAGCTCCAGTTTTCAGTATTACGAAAGTTTGTTCAAATTGTCTTCCCATACAGAGGCCTTTCTTACGTGCTGATACATTTGATTATTGTAAGTGATGAATTTAAGATTCTGCAGTATAAAACCATAAAGTTTGGAACACAAATCTGTAACTTTTTGTGGTTTGTATGGATGTGGTACTCGATCTGTCATACGGTGGGAATTGTATAAATTGATTATATCTTAGAATACGTTGCTGAGGAAAGAGCTTAAAAATAAACAAAGGAAAAGTACAGAAATCTGAAAAAATGCATAATAGGAACTTAGCTGTTTGTACCCTTCATAACATATTGTAAACATAATAATGTCAACGACTGTTGTATAGGTGGCATACACGTGCACGTGAGAAATATAAATACTGCACACATGATTTTAGTTGGAAGAACAGAAGACACGGAATATTATTTAAGATTTCAGTTTAGATAAAATTATAATATTAAAATAGGTACTAAATACTTATGTTTAGAAGGTGTAGGATGTGTACATGTGGGCTCAGAGTACATACCAGTCACGCATTATTTGGAATGCAATAATGAACTGTGAAATCAAGCCTAGTTCGTTAGTATTTACTGTTACCCCCAACCAAAAATATTTCTAATGGTTGATGATAATAATAATCGTGAAAAAGACGATAATAATAATAATAATAATAATAATAATAATTTGTACGGACATGCCTAAAAAAATAAAACGGAAACCGTAGCATATTCTTCTGTAACCTACAAAGAAACTCGAAATATCAATGACTTGAAGAGACGGGGAATAAAGAATAAACATTCTTAGAGAAATTTTGATACAGCCAGGTGGCTGTACCACCTCAGTCACAACAGACGTGCATAAACCCTCCACACAGAACTTCCAGGAAAGTGACTGGTCCAACAACATCGCAGCAGAATGCAAATTCTTTCATTTGTGTCTCCACAGGAGGAGATGACAGTAATAGGATGAATGTTCCTAGGAACCACACAGGTTCCTCTGTTATCGCAGTATTCCACGATACCAAAAGACCCATTCCTTTCATGTTTCTATGGAAGAGAACTTTTCAAAGATGTTACATTCGTATTCACAGTGAACATTCTTTAAGGGTCTTTGTTTTTTTCTATTAGACGCTGAACAAAAACAATCATGGAATATATTAACTGGAGCTTTTTAAGCTTAAATTTAATAAGTTTGTACAGAGATGCACTAAGTAGTAATTATGTTTTCTTTGCTAAGACTGAAAACATGTTTTAGGGAAAAAAGAATTTTGTTTATTTGTTCTACTATTCAAGACATTTCCAAGATTATGTTTCGGTTCTACATGATGTAAATTATTTGAACACTTAAGTATATTCGATGTTACTAAATAATTAACTGTCAATTTTATCTAGCCCTATTGTGTTGAAAAAGGAGTTTGTATGAACTTTCTGACGAACAACACTCTTCAAGTTATACATAAATTCATTTCCTGCCTTACAGAGAAGATACAGATGAGTTCTGTTAGTAAGACCTTTGTACGTTATGTTGAGGAACATCACAGACATTCATTATGTGAATTTTACAAAGCACTTAACTTCAATTTGTGGTAAAATTCTGTTATTTGAATATTAGGGCAACTCATGAGTAGTTACCACTAGACCGTAAAATTTTAAGTTGAAGTACTCAAAGGTTACCCTTAAGAATTTTGTCCGGTTTCGTTGGCCTGCTGAAAATTTAAATAAGAGCAGATTATTGAGGAAATTGGACGTGGGTCTGCAGAACATAAATTTTAACTACGTGTACTGTCAAGGACATCGCTGAGCAAATTGTTTAAGAATATCGACCGTCCTTAATGCTGTAAGATGACCAGAAGACATGATTTCTCTGTCCGTTTTGTTTAAACTAGCTTTGTAATTGGACAGCTAGCTTCATCAATCAGGCGTCTTGCCAAGTAGTGTTTCTGTAGTTGATATGTCTGAATTTAAAATCAGGATGTATGTGAGGAAACTCGTGAATGTAATCGTTTTGACACGCTTGCTAGTGATCCTCATGACAAAAGCTCATGTCAGTGGAAGCTAATTGCAATATTTGTGTTGCTCGGTTCACAATAAGGAAGTTAACACTTATAATCATTACAGAAGTACGAAACTCTTTAAGATGGGCGCAATTTAAAGATGCTCTTTAACCATACGAAGACTCGGCCCCAGTCCAAGTTCTCTGCAACGGACTGCCAGTCTCTCGGTGATGGCATCGAGGTGGGGTGTCTCGTGACCAGACCTCATTAAGTAACGAGTCTGACCCCGCAGTCATAGCCGCATTAGGGAATTCTCGCTGCAGAGAAGACGGGTTAGCAACTAGCGTTCATCTAAATTACGTATAAAAATTCCGTTCCTTTCTCACAGAGAATTCAGTCCGTCGTCACTGTGACGCCCATTCTGTGAATTCTGTTTAGAGAAATATTCGCTGTGTTTTGTGAGTGACAAAAAAAATACACTTGATTTTGAGTGGTAAAACGCAAAACAAAACCTAATTTCGTGTATACTAACTTTAATCGCCTAAGTCAGGTTTGAACATGTCCCGGATGCCAGGGAGCCGTGGCAAATATATTTTGTACGGTGGCGCCTAAGGTTTGTAGACTTTGCTTGCTAGCTTCCTTCCACTCATCTTCATCAGTTTAGAATTCTGAAGTGGCTTCTAGATTTTTGGAAAATTTGTGCACCCGTTTCTGAAATGATTTATATTAAAATTACATTCAGTTCTCCCACTTTGAAGAAATACTTTGTTCACTAGTGCACTGTATTTTTTAATAGCGTCAATTAATTTTTACGTTAAGGAGGTTAATTTGGCTGGTTTAATCTTGTGGTCTTCTAAGTTTGGTACACATTTGCTTCTTACATTTCTCAACAAGTAAGAGAAACTTGCGTTTTCAACTGTCTAAATATAATTAAGATCACCTAGACACAGGCCACATTGCCATTTTTAAATTCTACCGGTATATGAATTCATCTACTCCATTTTGTTTTTTGTACGTAGTTATGTTGGCTGGATACACCCTACTAAGTTATGTCGTGTTGTGCCATAGAAAGATAGATATTTACTTATGTATTTATTCATTCGGTTTTTATTGATGACACAGTCTATAGCTACCTGTATGAATTATCGAATGGTACTGTGGTTAATAAGAAATGAATTTTAAAGGAAATTAAAAGGCGTGGTGGCATAATTTTAGGTAATACATGGAAATTTGTCTGCAAGAGCTGAGGAAAACTATTGAGTTCATCAGGCTGGGGAGCCTTTTTCCGATCTGAGATATGAATTCATGACTTCCCGAATATGAAATGGGAGCTCTCTCCGCAATGTCTGGAACTTCGAAATATACTCATGAGCATCTTAGAGCGTCAGGTGTTGGTGCATCGATGTATTATATACGTCATACATACAAGGAGGTGATGCTTGCTAGGAACGCGATGAATGCGCGTGCGCAAGGTTTTGCTACTACCAATACTGACAGCTTTCGCACAATGACCTCATTCACTACACACTACTAGAAATGCTTGATATTTTCAGTCTGTGTGCAGTAGTAGAACAGCAACTATCAGCTGTAGAGAGCAGTCCCCCTCCCCGCACGGCGCCTAAGACGTGCGTCCCGCATGGGGATCATCTGGTGGTCTGTGGTTTGTATTTTTGGCTTCTGTTCCGGAGGTAACCGGTTATGCTGACTGAAGTATTTCATTCATTCATTAATTCTTTCTTTCTTTCTTTCCTTCGTTCTCTCTTTTCTTTTCTCAACATCAGTCTCATTTGCTGGTGCAACGTGACATTTTTTCACTCTCCTACCTTTGCTTCGCTGCACTTCAATTCGATACAAACTCTGCAGTTCAGGCAGTCATTAAATAGCCTGATAATCAAATTTAAGAGAGCAAATATTTTATTAGAGTTACGTCAGCTCGAAACAGGCGTGTCTATTCAGTGATGCGTGAACAGGATAAATTGTCCGCAGTGAGTGCTGTGTAATGAAATGCGTCATTTTGAACCAGAGTGCTGTAAACCTGACGATAACGCCGTGCACTGTGCGGACCCTTCTATTGTTCTGGCAACAGTCACTTTCTAGTCAAGTGTCAGTAAAATATTCTTCGTTCAGTTAGACTAGCAGTGTCTACATTAGCGCTGCCCTTCAAGGTACGGAACGATGCATTTTAAACAACACCGAAGAATATTTTCTCAGACTGTGAGCTGAACGCAAGGTGACCGCGAGCTGAAGACCGATAATGTGAACCAGGCTTTAATGACAAACCTTATACTGTCGTGCATGAATCGAGTTTGGTAATATGTTCTTATTTTCTGATTAACCCCATGAGTACTATCTCAATTTGTCTCCTCAAAATACCTATATAGGCCAAACTAAGTACACTAAATAACTATATTGACTGACTCGCCAAACAACCAACCAAGAAACCAAGAAACCAACCAACCAACTTATCTCCATACTGCAGAATCACGTTCGATAAACTAATACTTTCTCATTTAGTTGAGAAACTTCCTGCATTTTATGGAAACCAAAAGTCAATTTCACAAAAGTACTCGGGTTTTCCCTAACTTGAGCTAGATAAATTCAGTTTAAATTCTCCTCATATCGTTTATTTAAAATCCATTTTAATATTATCATTTGACGTGTGCATGGATGTTCACATTTTGTTTGTTATCTAGGTTTACCAACGAAAGCTTTACGTATGTTGATTTCTGTTCTGTTTCAAGTTACGCTTTTACTGTGAAAGATTGCTCAATCCAGTGTTCTAAATATCAATAGTTTCTTTGCACAACATTCTGTAACTTTTCTCGATTGGTTTCAGTTTCGAAATAAGTGTTACACAGTTAGGGACGGGGGACCAATTAACGCACTGAACAATACGGCTATCATTAAAGTCCATAATTTAACAGGCACGAACCAAGTTAATATTCTCACAACGTGTGTGTTACTGAGATAAACTTTATTGTTATCCTCCCACTTTCTTAAAGGTTTTTTAATTGACCTCTTACTGACTGGGTTTTAACACTGATATTTTCTCTGTCCCTGTGGAAGTGCCCGAACACATTTTCATAGAACTGACACTGTGTTGAATACTTTGGAAAGCTCTGGACAGTTTGCAGGTGTGAAGTATATGTATCGTGACAAAAATGCCATAATTACTTGTCCTTTAGTGTTTCATAAAAAAAAAGACAGGATACTTGATTAAGGACAACCGGATACGTACAGAAATTTTGAAAATTGGTAGAACAAGACCGTAGAATAGTTATTTTCATAAATTATAATGTATACTTTATTTAATTAGATAAAAAATTGATATTCTATATTTACGTAATGCAAATGATTAATCCAATAGCGAATTGAGGGTCGTAGCGTGTTTGATTCGCCCCCCACATGAATACAGTTCCGCACTTATTGAAGCAAAATTCTTTTAAATATATTACAATTTACTTTTTAATAGTATCATAGTGTTCATTAAATGTTTGCGGATAATCTGAGATATTCGCACATTCGTTTTTTTATTGTATGTTACTCGATATACCGAATCAGCGTTCACACAGAATTTGTAGTTATGCTTATTGACTGTTTCCAAGCCGAATTTCAAACGTCTGGTTCAAGAGGCTTTTCCCTTAACACCGTCAAGTCGAAAGCTGGATCTACATTTCAGAAAGCCTCTAGATTGTTGTGTTATATTTCAGAGAATATGATGTCAAACAAATTTCCATGTTTTTCAATGATCTATTAGCTTTTCACGATCCTAACTTAAATAGCCTTATTGCCGCTACCACGTCACAAGTCCGTGTGTCCACCATGTTATTAATATCCAATATATTATGTTAGAAGTTAGGAGAATGTGATGTGCTCTGGTGGCATAAGTTTCTTGCCGAAGTTAATCAGAATTCATCCAGCGTGTTCGAGATGCAACATGTGGACGGACAGGCGGTAGGACACAAACGACGAATTTTATGTACCAGTGCTTATACTGTATGTTTTTCGCATCACGTACAGAAGGTTCAATAGTTGTTATCTCAACAGAGGGCGCTACTGCGTTACTGTTATTTTTAACACCGCTCTGTCGCAATTAGCTGTGGTACGCACGGGTGTGTGCTGTGCAGGCACAAGTGACGCAGACCTAACAATTCTCGTAATATAAAAACCAAATAAATCCAGGTGATTTGTTGTAGTTACGCTTGACTGAAGTCAGTATTGGAAAGTCACGCGTCGAATGATGAAGAGCGCTGAACGATGCCATTTCATGGGCGCCTCTTTTTGTTTCGTTAGTTTATTGATGATTGTTTACTGCTTAGCAAGACAAATGAATCTCATTCTACTCGTTCGTACAGCAGAATAATTGCATAAAGATCTAAATTTATTTATTCCTTTCCATCTCGTTTGTCGCGAAGCATATCACAGCATAATATACGAGTAAAATCGATGATCAGCTTAATTTTGAACACAATGCCTAAGGTACTGACAAAATGGCGGCATTGGGTTAAACATTTTTTTTTTATCAGCCTTTGTCTGTTTCATGATGTTAGTTTCGGATCAAGTTCCAGCATTGTCCCTCCGGTCTGGCTGTATGCAGATACAGTTAAACCCTTTGAACATTTGTGTCAGAAACTTTTCTCGTGGTTATCGTCACGTAGTTCCCAAAGTTGACTGACATATCTAGCAAACAATTGTATCCTTATAAGTAATTGGTACGTTTGCTAAAACAATGTTTACACTAGCAGAGGTGTGAAAGGAGAACTGCAGTAGAACATTGCTGTGGTGTTCCGAATGCTTGGACAGGTAGTGGGATGTAAGGGGACGAACGGTGAACGTACTCTTAAAGAAATTATTAGTTTATAACCTCACATTATTATTAATAGTAGTAGTAGTATTAATTGTAGTAATAGTAGTAGTAGTAGCAGTAATTATTATTATTAATAGTAGTAGTAGT
>Ga0136643_10016008_pt1 | contig 11268 bp, 6 predicted proteins | sample TergutLab28metaG_FD_96883 | JGI IMG/M metagenome (GOLD analysis project Ga0136643, IMG submission 96883) | Labiotermes labralis P1 segment gut microbial communities from Petit-Saut dam, French Guiana - Lab288 P1 (version 3) (version 3) | ecosystem: Host-associated > Arthropoda: Insects >... | reverse complement strand
CTGCTTAATAAGTATTTCATGTACAACCTGAAGATGGCCATTATCAAGCGCCGAAACATGTAGCTGTACCTTATGTAGAAAATACTTTATATTCTACCAATAAATATAGTTGTGTTAGACGAGCACACAAACTGTACATTAGTTATTCCATAGAACACAACGGGGATGACGAACCTCATGAGGCTTTATCCAATTTTCATAAATCTAATAAAAAGTATCGCAAAAAATTGGTAAGATTGGTAAGATATCTTACCATCTTACCAATTTTCCAATGACGTAGAAATTAAATCAGCAAATTTTTTACAATTAATAGGTACTATTAAGAGAACTATTTTTAAGAAAGTGAGAAAGGAAACTATTTTGAAAATATACAACGCACTAGTTTTACCTACATTTTTATATGGGTCAGAAAACTGTACTCTAACAGCCTTACAAAGACAAAGAACTGAAGCGGCCGAAATGAAGTTACTGAGACCTCTGGCAGGTCACACCCTGTATGACTACAAAAAAAAATGACTACATACGCCGCGAACTGCAGATTACAGGCATACTAGACAAGATAGATGAATACAGACGGAACTGGCTTTCACGCTTGCAAAGAATGCCACAAAACCGAATCCCTTTGAAATCATACCACTACAGACCACAAGGAAGGAGAACAATTGGAAGACCGAAGAAGCGTTGGGGCGAGCAGCTGTAACTCTGGAGACGGAACGGATCAAAGGGTCCAATCCTTGATGTTTATGGTGATGATGATGAAGTATCACAGGAGAAGCAAAACTTTTGAACCCGCCTCGTATATATCGTCATCCTATCAATAGGTCACATGATATACGAAGTATTTGAAAAAGGAGGCGAATGCATGCCTATACAATTAAAAACTAAACACAGAGCACGACAAAAGCAGGAAGTAATGATATAATTAGGTCTAAAGCAAAAAAAAACCCCTATATTTAAACAATAACTTGACACAGCTCTTTGGAAAGTTGAAGTATGCTAAAAGGAACCAGAATTATGACTGAATTAAGAGAATAACGAATTCTGGACGTGATAATTATTTACTTCCATACATAAGTAAGGACACAACTAAATCAAACATCATTCAAAGGTCATGCAGATTGCAAACACACATCAGAAACACTAACGAAGAATTGGTCACCTGAAGTGTCATGTAATCGAAGCTCTGGATGCGGTCAGTTTACAGACCACAGAATCATTACAGCAACTTTCGTTTAGCAGCCGAAAGTCTTGATTGCAGCCATTACAAGAATAGCTCCTTATTGCTTAAGTACTCTTAAAATACACTCCCACAATCGTTAAGACCTATCCTTATGGCTATTTTGCGTCATTCTAATAAAATAAAATAATTTGTGAAGAGAGAGAAAGAGTGGCAGAAGAAGAAGTACGATGTAAATCCTTGGGTAAAAGACGTTAAGAGATATAGGGCTTTGATGGTCCCCTAGCGCAGTGTTTCTCAACCTTTGTGAGACCGCTGCCCGGTACATTCTTTTTTTCATAAGACGAGGGCCCGGTCCCACCAGATTTACTCGTCAGTACATTTCCAATTTTTTTAAAGTTTATACATTAAACTAACATAAGTATTTATAATTAATTATAGCATAATCATAAAGAGTATTAGTACAGTTATGTGTACGGTGTGGCATGTTGACAAATATAAAATTAGATTTAAATTAGTTATCAATTCCAGGAAATCTCTCGCGGCCCAGTACCGGGTCGCGGCTCGGCGGTGGATAAACGCTGGCCTACAGAATATATAAACAAAACGCATTTTTTTAAGTTCATACATTAAACTAACATAAATATTAATAATTAATTATGACATAATCATAAAGAGTATTAGTACAGTTATGTGTACGGTGTGGCATGTTGGCAAATATAAAATTACATTTAAATTAGTTATCAATTCCAGGAGAATCTCTCGCGGTCCGGTGTAATTGATGCCAGGGCCCGGTACCGAGCCGAGGTCAGGCGGTTGAGAAACACTGCCCTAGGCGGCTCGCTCTTCTGTTGAAGACAAGTAGGAAATTAGATACAACGTTAGAAAATTGAGGAGCGAAGGTGACGGAATGTTTTCTGTCTCGGCTAAGAGGCGAAGGAAAAAAGACTGATCTGTTGCATATAGACTTTATTATTATTATTATTATTATTATTATTTACTGCAGTTGGGTTTTTACCCGCTGGCAGTGGTTATTTTACATGTAAACAAAACATGAAATTGGTTACTACTAGATTAAAGTCTGGAGGGCTACATGAGAAGCATATAGTGGCAACTTGGAATGTTGGGAACCATCTCAGCATTTGCTTATAGATTCAGGGAAACCAAGAAAAACTTGTTTCGAGATGGTCGGTCGCAGGACCTTCCGAGTACTGACTTCTAGCCAGCTGTTCGACATCTGAAGTAAAAACAGCAATACACACATAGTACAACAAATACACATAAGATGATAACAATACACACAAGACAACTACAACAATACACATAAGATAACTACAACAATACCCACGGCCAACCAACAACAATTACACACAAGACAACTTAAAACTAGCAACAATACACACGAGACAAATTAGAATTTTACAACATGTACAAAAGGTAAAACACCCACGGAAGAGGAAAAGCTGAACAGAATAAATCACATGGATCCCTGTAGTCAGGTGGGCAACGCCAAAACGAAAACAATTCCGTTTTATGGCACTTTACGTCATGTAGTTTGCCGCAGTTTCGGAGAGTTGCATTTCGAAGCTTTGGACCTGTCACAACGGCTTCAGTTTTCACAAGAAGGCAGTCATCATATCCACTAACGTAAACCTCACAGATCATGTGAGGATTACGTTGTGGTATGATGACACTGCCTGGACCATTCGGGCTCAGAATACGGTCCAGCAGCAGCAGCAGTGTCCATCGCAGACCAAAGTGATAATGCAGTTCAGAGCAACAACTACTGCTTCTTGTCACAATAGCATGCAACGTAAGTGCAGTATAGGGCGCAGCGCAAGGCTTCTGAATGTCAAGGAGAGTAATACATAAAATGATAGACCCAATTCTCCTAGCCCTGCGGGCTAAAGCGTAGTTCTGCGGTCGATCGCTTACTGGGATTGCGGGTTCGAATGGTTCTCTGTCTCTTGTGAGTACTGTGTGTTGTCAGATAGAGGTCTCTGCGACGGGTCGATCGCTTGTCCAGAGGAGTACTACCGTGTGTGTTATGTCTTGCCGAATTTGATATCGAAACCTCTACAAGTAAGAGGTCCTGCCCCTCTAGAGGGCTGTCGTGCCACGGTGATGGGGAGGGGGGGGGAGACATAAAATCTTAAACGTGACCAACATGTTTAATTGCCTTCGCATGAACGATGTCTTCCTTACTGTTAAGTCGATATACTGTTAGGTGCTGTTAAGAGCTGCCTAAGTGGTAGGCACAATAGTAAAGTGTTATTAATAGTATTGGGTTGTTCCCGTACAGGTAGGCGTCTCAATTGCTTGCTGACGTTGTTCCGACTTGCGTCAGTTCCTCCTGGCAAGTGACTGTTGTTTGTCCACATTTGTCCTGCTGCCTACATAACCCAGTCGCTGACAGAAGAAGACAGTCAGTGTACAGTACATGTAACAATGTGGCGCATTTTTGTAACCATTTTGCAGTGGACAAGCAATAAATATTACTTATTCTGAGTGTGTGTCTGTAGGTTTAGTTATCCGGCATGCAAAGCGCATGCGCCATATTATATTGTAATCTGTGGCCTGTCCGGCTTTACCAAATTTCTCCACGTTATCTCATAAACGGACAATTCTCGGGAGGGGGGGAGGGGGGGAATATTTTTGAGGGTAAAATATGTTGATTTTATCTACAACTTTTGTCTAAAATATTCTCACTGTAAGAAGAATTGAGCGATATAATGCATAGGTTTTCATGTAAAATACCGTTATTTTCTCGGCCGATTTTCGCGAAATACTGAAATATCAGATTTCATGAAAATCCGTCCAGTGGGAGCCGAGCTGATCCATGCGCACGGACGGACAGACTTAGAGACATGACAAAGCTAGCACATGTTTTGTGAAATTTTACAATCGCGCCTATAAACCTAGACTAAACCCGATATCCGGGTTTCGCCGCGCCGGCTGTTGAAGCCGCGCTAAATCTTGGTGGACATCGCGGTTCAACTTTGAGATTACGGCTGCAGTTTCTACTGAAACGCCCTTCGGTCGCATTCAAAATACGTCACGGCTAGACACCCAAACCGAAGGACGAGTCTTTACCAAGACTACAATATGTGCAATGTTAGTGCACAGATTTAATGTTTGCCATCCCGAAGTGTTTAACACATACAACAATGTATCAGACAAACACAACAACACTTTATTATGTTTATTATTGTATTAGGGCAACATGTTTCGATTCTTATAGAATCATCTTCAGGCCCTTCTAAGATACAGATCCTTACTTAGCAGGGCCTTAGAAGGGTCTGAAGATGATTCTATAAGAATCGAAACATGTTGCCCTAATACAATAATAAACACAATAAAGTGTTGTTGTGTTTGACTGATACATCATTGTACATTTTTATTAGTGCACAGAATTCTCACCGGCGGTACTGTAGTTTCTTATGTTGGTCTGCGGCCTGTTTATCTGTTTATGATACTGAGTATCATCAGCTATCAGCAGGGTATCGATAACGACGAGAAACTGCGCACGTTTCAACTAATACGTCAGAACATTGGTCTACATGGAATTCAAAAAGGTAAACAAGAAAAGCTACTTAAGTATTTAAAAATTATACTTAGCCTGTCTTATCTCTATGGGCAAGTAACGTGTGGCTGCTAGCACTGAGAATTACTGCGGAGATGAGGCTCCTGGTAATAATTAGACACCCTACAACTGGGCAGAAAGGCGGGAGGTGGGATAAATTACAAATACGTGCGTCAAAACAAATCAAATAACGTCATCAGAAATGGGAAGAAAACTTTCTAAGAAGGCATCAAGTTACCTACAGGTAAAGGTAAAGGTAAAGGTGAAGTTCACCCCATAACAAGTCACGAAGCCCCAGAAGTGGAGCAGAGGTACAACTCTATTCTTTCTTTAACCTCGGCGCTAGATGGGGGTGGATGGTCAACGCCACGCCCCGGCCTCTACCTCCGGGGAAAGACCCGATACCCATTGTATAGGAGGCTGGGTGGGCCCCAGGGTCGGTCTGGACGGGCGGGGAAAATCTCGCCCCCTACCGGGATTCGATCCCCAGACCGTCCATCTCGTAGCCATCGTTATACCGACTGAACTAGAGCGGCCCTCACAAATTACCTACAACTATGTTAAACTAAAACCTACAGGACTACGAGACTAGGGACGTACGGCAAACGCTGCAAGGCAACTGAAGCAGGAACAGGTAGTATTGCCTGCATGGAGAATAGAGAACAGGGACAGTTGCAGCAGGCCTTACTGTGGGTCAGTTTGACTGAACATCTGGATGACCCAACAATTCTATTGCAAGTCCTTCATACCTAAACAGGAAGAATTTGCCCAACAAACTGATACCAGATAACAAAAACCAGACAGGCAGAAAGCAACGGCCTCCTATAACGCGTTATTTCTTTCCCTAATAATTCCTAAAACAACGGAAAAATTAGCACTAATGTAAGGAAAAACCGGCCCCGGGGGCCGCGCGGTCTAACCCGTGGGTCTGTGGCCTCTTGCTTGATGGGATTGTGGGTTCGAATCCCGCCGGGGCATGGATGTCTGTCTCTTGTGTGTTGTCAGATATTCTTCTCTGCGTCGGGCTGATCACTCGTCCAGAGGAGCCCTACCGAGTGTCTTTTCTCTATGCGTGATCGTGAAACTACGACAATGAGAAGACCCTGGCCCACTAGGGTTTGTCGCACCAAGGTAGGGGGGGGGGGACATGTAATGGCTGACAGTACTAAGCGACGTCGTCGTCGTCGTCTTCAGCCCTACGAAGCGCAGTTCGCCGGCGGACCTTGCAACTCTGCATCAGAGTCCCTCTGATGTTCGATACTTCTACGTCGTATCAACGAGGGAGGGGACCCGCACTGAAAACGCATCATGACACAGCCTTGAGCTGGCCGCCTGCAGACCGGATATCCGCTGTTGAAAACGATGAAAGATATCAGATGATTTAATTTCAGATCAGGAGTCTTATTTGCAGAGCCTGGTGGCTGTGTTGTGTAGTTAGCTTCACGTGGAAAGCACTGGTTTGAAACCCACTCATGGTTTTCAAGTGATACATTCCAGTTGTGTTGAAAATGCTATAATATAATATAATATTACACGATTTTTATATTTCATTAGATTATTTTAGGTTATAAATCCAGCTACATGTTTCGGCCCAACTGTAGGCCCCATAGCCACCCCGTCAATTTTACTCTATCTCTTTTTAATACATTTTTAATGTTTATTTTATAAATATACCACATTTTAATTTTAATCTGAAGATTTTATAAAACTTACCACAATTATTTTAACCAATCCTTGTAATACTAGATCTCGTAAATTGAAAGCATTATCAATTGCACACTCCACCTGTTCAAAGATCAGCCTGAAGATGGCCCTAAAATTGGGCCGAAATATGTAGCTGGAATTATAATTTAATAAAATATGAAGTTGTGTATAACCGTATTATATTATATATACTTATATTATATTTTACAGGTCCCAGTGGCCGCGCGGTCTAAGGCGTAGGGCTACAGCCGCTCGCCTGCTGAGATCGTGGGTTCGAATTCCACCAGGGGCATGAAATGTCTGTCTGTTGTGAGTGTTGTGTGTTGTCAGGTAGAGGTCTCTGCAACGAGCTGATCACGCGTCCAGAGGAGTCCTACCGACTGTGATGCGTCGTTGTGTGTGATCTAGAAACCTCAAGAATGAGGGGGCCATGGCGCGCGTTGGGCCGCAGCGCCACAGGAAAAAAAAACAACAAAATATTACATTTTAGCCCACTCATGTCAATTGGCGATTTTTGTTATTCTCGTGTACTGGTAAAGTACACTGAAATTGCAGTTCCCCTGTCGGTGTCTTAACAGTACCAACTCCACTGCACAGACGCCTTATAAAGGTAAAACATTTGCTCAAATAATCAAGAAATCTCCCCCACCCCCACCCACGCACCCCCATATGAAATCCAAAGGCACATTACCCTGTTCACAAAAGGCAAACAATGAAGCCTATCCGGAGCCAGCTGTATTCAGTCCACATCACACAAACGCATTTATTTTATCACCAATTTTAATATTATCTTTTCATTTTCGCTTTCGAATCCAACGTAACTCCCTTCTCTTCAAGTATCATGACTTAAATTTTTAAAATAAATGTCTCATTTCTCTCATGCGTGTTACACACCCCACCCATTTCAGTCTCTTTCATGTTATCTCCCCAAAAAAGATTTGTCGAATTGTAAAAATTACGAAGTTCCTCCCTGCAGCTTGTTAGATCTTCATCTAACATAAATTTAAATACTTTCCTCGGCATTTTTCATCCATTGTTCTCAATCTACGTTCGTTCCATTGAGTGAGATCAAGTAAAAAAAGGTAAAGTGATCCCGTTACAGGCCCAGTGTGGCCCAGAGGGTGGGTAGAGGTATAGCTCTACTCTTCCATGACCGCGGCACTAGAAGGGATGAGTGGTCAGCAGCACGCCCCGGCCGCACTTTACCCCCGGGAAAGACCCGGTACCCATTTTACAGGAGGCTGGGTGGGCCCCAGGACGGGCGGAAAATCTCGTCCCCACCGGGATTCGATCCCGGACCGTCCAGCCCGTAGTCAGCCGCTACACCGACTGAGCTACCCGGCCCACGGGTGAAATCAAGTACTACACCCATATTGAATAAAGGGTCCAGTCACAGAGAATGTTCATTTGAAAAGCGATCAAAGACGCCAGAGCAAGATTAAATTTACTTACATTTTCTTATATAATAAAACTTACCGTACGTTAGAGCAGGCGTTCGAAGTGACCTCCTTAATCTATCGAACAAACTTGATACCCGTTGAACAGATTATTATTAATATCTGAAGTTCTTGCCATAAATTACCGATAGTGCGCGCCTGCTAATTTCTTGAAGTTTGTGCAGTGTGTATGGACTGCTTTAGATGAGTTATTTCAAACTTCACCACCTGTAATAGTCACTAACAGTCACATGGGGGGTCAGATCGAGCGAACGAGCAGGCCACAAAGAACGACTAATTATTCGGTCCCTAAGAAGATTCCGTAAGTTGGGCGTGTGACCGGACGCTCTGTGGCCTGTTGCACAAACTTGCTGGAGAACAATGAACCCGTTGTGCCAAATTTCTTCAACAATTTGCTTATTTTGATTTCGAAGGAACTGAAACACTCGGAGAACTTATTACAAATTTACTGCGACAATCTTCATACAACTTCTTCCTTACATAGGTTTCCACAATGCAAATCCTCTGTATTAACCTTTTGGCGCCGGAATTATTTTTTTAATTTTAGCACACCATGTATATAAAATGTGAACCAAATAAGTTAGAATTATAAAACAAACTGCATTTTGAAGAGAAAAAAACGGACAGTATAGAACACGTTTAAAATATTCAGTACCTATATTTGTTGAATAAATATTTAAAATGCAACTTTAGAGGATAGCGATGCGGTACGACCACTATAGTTGACATTAGACGTCAAAAGGTTAATCTTTAAAGCTTACTGGTTACGTGATGCACCAACAGGTTTAACATTCAACAATTGTACGCTCTGCCCACACTCTACATATAAAGGTAAAGCCCTAGAGGGCCCCAGGAAGTTAAGGTGACAACGGCACAGGATGGTTGTAGGTTGTCTGCCTTACGCACCGGCCTCCTTTACCCCCAGGAGACACTGCTGATACTCATTTCTGTTAGAGGCTGAGTCGACCCCAGGGCCATCGGAAGTATTCTATGTCAATGAAAAATCCACTGACACCAGCTGGGATCGAACCAGCGACCTTCCGATATGTAGCACAGCACCTTAACCACTGTGCTACCGCGATCCCCACACTATTTATATGTTTCGTATTTATCTGAGAACAAACAGCGATTTGTGCCACTTACATCATAAACTGATTGGTTTTTATAACCGAGATGAAAAGTGTTTACAGCGCGGTACGGACTGGGTCTTTAAATATAGCGGTCTGCGCTTCGTCTTTAAAGGGTTAAACTGTACAGCATGCTCACAAACAAAAGAACTGTACCTTACATTGTGCGTCGCACGTCTGTTACAGACAGCGGATTAAACTAGACCTCGTTACTAAAATGTCTGATGAGGCAGTTTATCGTACACTGAACGACAGTACTGGCAGTGTGTGAGGCACGCAGCTGCTGTCAAAACTTGACGCTTATTATCGGCAAATTCTAGACAAGCATTTCAAATAATATTTAATAATCGCTTCACCAGGTGTCAAGTTTGTCTGAGGTTGAACGCTATTTCCAACACTTAAACTAAAACAAAGTAAGTTAGATTGTATATAATATATTCTATTTGTATCAGGAAATTTAAAACCGTCAAGCTTGCCGCGTTTCTGACTTCGGTTTTCATCAGAACTTTCTACACATTTTGATGTTTATGGAAGTAGACATGAAACTGAATAACAAAATAAATGATAATAACCCAACAGTGACAAGTATTCTCGGAAGAACAGTCCGTTTGGAAGACTCACAGTGTAGTCCTCTCTTTTAAACCTGTTTTGTGTCAATGAATTATTTTAGCGTACTTACCATACGACCGGTTGTTTTCCGGTCAGTATGGAAGAAGCACGCAGCTTTCACTGTTTGCACTGAGCTAGTCTTACACACCGGTTTGCACATCTCCACTGGATGTGCCTCCAGCACGTTCTTCATTCCTCACTGAACGGTTAGGTCACATGCCATTCATGTAAATAGCAGTGGTAACATCATGGAATCGTGTCACCATGCCGTGGACGAAAACTTAAAGGGGAAGTCTAATATTAAAACATGACAGACACACACGCGGCATTTAAGGCTCTCGCAGAGGTCCAAGTTAAAATTAATTAAAAGGCCTACTTGGAAGTGACACCAGGCGATTTGACGAATGTGAGCCAGCGTGAATCTGATGCCACCATCTTCAGGTCTGAAACTGCCTTTCCGTTCTTTGAAGTCAAGGAGGAATATTGGCTGTTCTTCACTTAACATGGCGGCTGAACATTCTTGTTAAATTCTGGTACAGATCATCAAAACTGTGGGGTAGACCGTCCAGGGGATCGAATCCCGGTGGAGGGCGGTATTTCCCGCTCCTGTCCAACCGGCTCTGGGGACCATCCAGCTTCCTTTAAAATGCGTAGTAGGTCTGTTTCTCGGGGGTTACGCAATCGGGGCATGGTGCTGACCACCCAACCCCATCTACTGCTGAGGTTAAAGAAAGAGTATAGCTATACCGCTACTTCACCTCTGGGTCTTCATGACGTGTTATAGAGTGAAATTAACCTTTACCGTTTACATATCCACCAAAATGCACAAGAATAGCGTTCCAGTTACAACAGCATGTGGACGACACAGGAAGTGAACATACTGACAGTGGTCCTTTAGACAAACGGACTGATAACAAAACAAGTCAGCGAGAGAGAGATAGAAAGAGAGACCGAACATCAGTTTTAAAGACAATTCTAAACAAGGTCCACACCCCACTCTATTACATTATACCTAATATTCATCGGCTATAAAAAGTTAAACACGCAGTATGCAACACATAGTAGAGTCCGGGTAGGCAAGAATGTGTCTGACAGGTTCCCTATTAGGAACGGTCTGAAACAAGGAGACGCTCTATCACCACTGCTTTTCAACTTTGCTTTAGAGTACGCCATTAGGAGGGTTCATGTAAACAGGGATGGCTTGAAACTAAATGGTACACATCAGCTTCTGGCTTATGCCGATGATGTTAAAATACTGGGAGGAGGTATACATACTTTAAAGGAAAACCCAGAAGCTTTAGAAGCTGCAACTAGGGAGACTGGACTGGAAGTAAGTGCTGATAAAACTAAGTACATGGTCATGTCTCGAGATCAGAATGCGGGACAAAATCACAGTGTGAGGATTGATAATAGTACCTTCGAGAGGGTGGAAGAGTTTAAATATTTGGGAACAACTTTAACAATTCAAAATTCTATTCGGGAACAAAATAAAGAGTAGGCCGAGGTCAGGAAATGCTTGCTATCATTCCGTGCAGAATCTTTTGTCTTCCAGGTTGCTGTCCAGGAAATTAAAGATTAAGATATATAGAACGATAATCTTGCCGGTTGTTT
>Ga0136643_10016007_pt1 | contig 11268 bp, 5 predicted proteins | sample TergutLab28metaG_FD_96883 | JGI IMG/M metagenome (GOLD analysis project Ga0136643, IMG submission 96883) | Labiotermes labralis P1 segment gut microbial communities from Petit-Saut dam, French Guiana - Lab288 P1 (version 3) (version 3) | ecosystem: Host-associated > Arthropoda: Insects >... | reverse complement strand
CAGCTATACTTGGAACATCACACATAATACGGAAAGTACTGCAATGTGAAGCTTGAAGCCTGAGCGGTGGGGATCACCGCTGGTTCAAGAGAAGTACCAGGAAGAAATGCCTGTGACAGGAGAGATACATATTGTATAATAATAATAATAATAATAATAATATTGGTATTATTATTATTATTATTATTTCGCGATTCCGCTGGGTCGTGACCTACACCTTGCTTTGACCTCGACACTTTTTTTACCCTTCGGAACACACCGAAGATTCCAACCAGAGTTGACGTTGCGTTGCTCACTTGATCTGTGAGTACCTCGGTCCCAGACAGACTTGTATGCCATGCATAGGATATGTAATGTTCTTTACTCAAGGGAATGTAGCTGACTTGCACAGCGTCGAGACAGACCTTTAACACTTACGACGATGGCCGACTGCAAAACACAGATCCTGTAAAAGATGTCTCTGTGACTGTATGACTTTCTTTCCAGTGGTCGGCATTTTTTAGATGTTCCGTTTGTAACAAGCCTAGAGTCAAATCTGTTGTTTATTGGACCGTACATCATTGTGATAGTTGAAGAATAAAAAACCAACTAGATGTCACTTGCTATTTTTATTTTACTTCTCAGAGACTCAACATGTTTCGGGCATTAATATGCCCATCTTCAGGAGTATGCGACTATATTGTTGGTATCCGGTTTGCCGGCTGGCAACCCGGATACCACCCCAGCCGATCCGCACCCACATTCCAACACACAGCAAACGAAGAACGAAACAGTCAATGTGGTAGTTCAACAATATAGTCGCATACTCCTGAAGATGGGCATATTAATGCCCGAAACATGTTGAGTCTCTAAGAAGTAAAATAAAAATAGCAAGTGACATCTAGTTGGTTTTTTTTATTCTTCAACTAGAGTCAAATTTCTTCACTGCTCTGACGATACAGAAAGTACCAGTATTGTCATCACAAGCACAAAACGCGATGCACTTCATCTCATTTTATTTTTAACTGGAGTACATCGGTTATTGAACCCAAGCAAAGGACGGTCGGCTTTTCCCCAAAAGAGACCACTGCCAAAGTCAACCTCAGACTCCATAGTCGCCATCTGTGCTGAGATGGAATTGATCCTTAAAACACCAACTTTCTACAGATCATCTCTTCGTCAGAAGGCTCCCAGGCGTGCCCTGATAAACAGTAGCATTAGGTAAAGAGTAAGGAGTGTTTGTGGAATGATTCTGGCTAGAGAAAACCAACCTGGAACAACGTTTATAAGTCCCTAGTGGCCGTACCCCACGGGCACCAGAAATTCTCAGTTCGCCGAAACTTGTCGTGTTTGCATGTACGGTGAAACTGCCTATAACGGATCCGCAAGGTACCGAAAGCTTTTTTCTGTTGGAAACAGGTTCCGTTTAATACGGTTACTTGAAGTTTGGATCCCAGGGACTGTAAACGTTTTCCGGTAGAGGCAGGTTTCCGTTTTGCCCAGGTCCCGTTTAAGGCAGGTTTCGCTGTGTTATAAAAGAGTTAAAAATTATGGTCTGCGTTTGCAAAAACTTTTCCATGCGGTATTCACATTTGTTTAGCTACTTCAGGGGCTACTAATCACCAAAAAAATGGGATCCGTTTATCTAAAGAAGATGAACCGGGTCGTTAGGATAGATCTGGGTTAGACAGGTCGAACTGGTCGAAAAGTGGAAAATGTGGATGGTAGTGGGTCAGGGTCTTGTTCAGGGCGAGCTTCGGTTTTAACGGTGTTGAACTCTCGGATACTTGTTCTAGATCACGAAGTGTAATTTTATGTTAACCTGGCCCTTTACGGCGAACGAATGTAAAAGAAAACGGTGTTCCATAGAAGTGCTAAGGATAACGTTTGCACCTGAGGGTTGTGGGTGGTTTCACATGTGAATGAAGAAAACAGTGATGAGCTTTGCAGGTGTAATATTGCGCCGTGGTAGAGTAATAAAATTGAAAAGCTCTAAATGCCCGATGCATATTGCCCAATTGAGGTAAATGCAGTCTTGGCAGACCAAGATATAAAGTCTGGGATAGTAATGCATCCTGCGGAAAGGATCATTTGGGATTGGCTGCCGAAGTGTTGCACTTGGGACACAACAGAATGTTGCTCTCTGCAAGGATGGGTTGAAGGATAAATAGGTGTACTCTTATTCTGATCATGATGGTCCAGATAGTTGGACTATGTACGGAGGAGTAGCGTAATCGTTGTGTAAGATGTTTCCGTGACGTAAGGAATGATATATTAATAATGGTGACCCAGATATTGCGCGTAGATAGGGAACACTGTATTCATATTCACGCGCTAATCCACGGCCCCTTTCTTCGGCATTATTATTATAGCGAACCAAGCTGTAATTCCATCTGTCGGTGTGCAGTCATCGGGTTATGCTGAATGTTGAACTATTTCTTCAGCCTCAGCCCGTACCTCACAGACAGCACACGCTGTATTATATACAGCAGGCTCAGTCATTTCCTCTGCTGTAGCGTGTACCTCTCAGGGAACGAGGTGTCTGACTCATTCACTCATTCATTTGGCCGTGTCTTGGCTGGCCAAGGCGGTTAGTCGCTGGCCTCTCACCGCGGAGGCCGGCATTGGATCCCAGGTCAGTACAAGTGAGATTTGTGACAGACAGAGTGGCACTGTGACAGGTTTTTCTCCGAGGACTTTGGTTTGACCCCATCAGTATCATTGCCATCAGGGTTCTCTGCTTATCTTCATCCGCATGTTGCTCATACCAGAAGGACAGACGGGCGAAGCATGGGAACATTTCAAATAATAATGCTCTGTCATAACTCGGGGAGCATTCGTTAGAAAATTACTTCCACGGCTTTAAGGCCGATTCACACGTAGCTTGCCGTTCCCCTGCCATACTTTGCCGCTGAGGATTTAGAATGCGTCTTTCCCATTTGATTTACACAGTGCGGCCGTGACTGATTCACACTTGCCATGCCATGCCCATGCCATGCCCATGCCATGCTCCGACCGTGCTGTCCTTCTCAAGGCCACGGCCACAGCACGCCCGTCGAGAGACGGCCTTTGGGCTACCTGCCCACATTCGGCTTCTTCCGGCTATCAAGCGGAGTTCCACGAAGGTTGTTATCAGAAGGATATCAATCTTAGATGCAGGTGGCCAGTGTGAAACCAAACAACGTTTGTCATGGAAGAGGAAAAGAGTGGTAGTAGCACACTATAAAAAAAAAGACGATTTGCTAAATTGTTGGACTAGCAGTTCGGATATTTCCGGCTACCATGCGGACTTTCACGACGGACACGGCACTATCGGAGCATGGCAGGGGATCGGCATGGGAACGACATGCTGTGTGTGAATCGGCCTTTAGTCGGTCACTTGACCACACGTAGGTTGCTGTGTGCAAACAGACAGACAGACGGGGCGGAGAGTAGTCTTATATTATTTGTGTTTTAACAAGTGTTGCAGGTTGAGTTTAGAGATGACAGCTGTATGATCCTTCTGCGTGGTGCGGCCCGCAATAAAAATTAAATTTCCATTACCAACAAAAATATTATTCCACAAAATTTCTCGTTCAGAATAAGATTTCTGTCTTATTCCTATGACCCGTATTTGTCCTGAGCGTTGACAGTTGAAAGGGACTGATGTTTGGGCTGGAGTACCGGATTTCTACTCCCTGGAAAGGATTAAGACAATTGTCTTGAACGTCAGGATATCGAATCCGGATCCGAGGAGCGTCCAACAGTCCATCCAGTGACCACGTGGTGCTTATTTCTGGGGTAAAGTCCCTTAAGCGTGAAGCTGACTCATTCAGTCTTCTTTAGAGAGTCAGAATGCCAAGAGCTTTAGCTCATACTTTCCCCATTCGCCTTGATGCTCATTCTTAGCATAGCGGGAGGGTATCAGTCTTGAAGATTAGCGTCGTCTGGGACGTAACGCCCTGCCGTATGTCGGGTAGGTGCCAACATATCGGAGGGGCGTCCCCCAGGTTTAGGGTAGAAGGGCCTTTGTCGTGAAGATGGAGACACCAGATTTCTCGGAAATGTTGGTAGCTATTTACCACATACACGATGTCACATCCTTGAAGACAGTATTCCTTACTGTCTCCAGCGAGGGCGTGTCAGTGTCACAACTGCACCTTGCGTACTTCATGCGGGTTTTTCTCCCAAACAGGTAATGCATGGCTGCCACATTACCTGTCGTATTTCCAGAGTTGTTTAGAACGAAACCTGGGCCATGCGAGATTTTCTGCACGAAAGGCTTGCAGAAGCCCGTGCGAACTGCGACTGCTTCACGTTATCAAAATCTCGTTTATTCCAGGAACTTCCCGTCTTCTCTCCGCTATTAGTAGTATATTTTCTTTTATTTCCGTCTTTGTTTCTATGGTGACAGTCGTCGTGGTTCTGCCAAAACTGAACAAAAATGTGGGTGCAAAAGTGGCGTAAACAGGAATCCAGTTTTAGTAAGAAATAAATATTTGTTTATTTTCTTTGACAGCACTCAGTAGCTTACACTGTATAGAGTTGAATGGTAGGATGACAGTACAAACAAGACGGTCAGCGTACGTATAGACGTAGTACTGAGGAGCTTTCGCGGAACCATTGTTGCAGTGCAGAAGCTAGAATAATTACATATTCTCAGGGTGTGTCTGTAGCCTCAGTTATCCAGCATGCAAAACGCTTGCAGCGAATTTCATTGTCATCTGTAGCCTTCCCGACTCTTCCCGATTTTTCCACATTATCTCATACAGCGCAGAATTTTCGGGAAAGGTTATTCAATGTTAATTGTGTGTTTTGATTGTCTTCACAGATTTCCTTTGGAATATTTCTCATTCTAAGAAGAATTGAGCGAGATATCGTATATGTACGTAGGTCTTCATGTGAAGTACCCGTTATTCTTGTCACACTTTATTGAAACTTGAATTTTTAGACAGATTTTCGAAAACTACTCAAATATCAATTTTGGTGAAAATCCGTCCGGTGGGAGCCGAGTTGTTCGATGCGGGTTGGAGGGCGGCGGACGGACATGACGAAGCCAGTAATCTGTTTTCGCAATTTTGCGAACGCGCCTAAATGCGGATGGAAGCAGTCGTGAGATGCTGCTGTTGACTGGCCTGACGGAAACCACGGAAGCTGCACTTCCCCCTTGTCGGTGTTCTCAAGCCGCGATCTGAGTCTGTCATCTTATCGTGAGTCTTAGGCGGTATCTCTTGAGCCCACGAGTGTGATCACAGTAGTAAGTGTAAAAAGTAAAATAGCACTGATGGATTCGTTCTTTGCACGGAATGGTTAGTGTGAACGCGGCTTTGCCCACCATTCAGTACGTCCGTAATTATCGATTTCCTTGAAAATTACACTAACAGTTTTTGGACGTATTTGTTATTTTGGTTTTTTTTCCGGCCCTGTACACAAGGCGTATGAGTTGGGGGAACTGTTGTAGAAGAAGTGCAGATCATTCGGTTACCATGACGGGCTGTCAGTACCGGTCAGATGTAGCCATTACGCATACTGCCGCGCAGTTCATATCGCAGTTGGCCAATTTACTCCAAACAAGAATTGACTGTAATGTAGGTCAGTTGTAACTTTTATTTGAACGTTTTTTATGGATGAATATTTAACATAAATGCGAAGAAAATCAACTTCCGACTGTATTTAGTGTGATTAGTGTTGCAGCACTAGGTTTGTACCGGATGTATGTAGTGGGATTAGTGTTGCAGCACTGGGTTTGTACCGGATGTATGTAGTGTGATTAGTGTTGCAGTACTAGGTTTGTGCTGGATGTGTGTAGTGTGATTAGTGTTGCAACCGTAGGTTTGTACCGGTTGTATGTAGTGTTATTAGTGTTGCAGCACTAGGTTTTACCTGTTAATTAGAATCAATAGCATTGAAATATTAAGTAGCTAATCGCGAGTTCAAATAACGTTGAGGGCATGGATGTTCGTTCGTTGTGTTGTGTGCTGTGTAGGTAGGGGTCCCTGCGACGAGCTGATCACTCGTTCACAGAAGTCCTGTGGCGCGCGTGTGTCTTTGTGTGTGTGTGTGTGTGTTTGTCTAATTATGTGTGATCTTGAAACCTCAACAATGAGGCGACCTAGGCCCGCGCCACAGAAAAAAATAGTATTATGTATCACAACCTTTGTGGAAAATTTGAGTAAACTTGCTGTGTTGATTCCGTAAACTTCTTACTTTTACGAGTATTGTATCTTCTTCCCATTAAGGACGTAACATTATCGCGTTCTTTTCCTTCACGATCTCCTGTATCTCCACTGCTGTATGGATTGCAGTTAAATTCCTTACGTGTCGTCTCCAGTTAAAGGTGTTGGACGAATTCCATTTCGGTTCTGTTACCAGATACGGCTGGTACTAAAATTTGATGTATGCCCTAAAGTGCAGGTGGTTTACAATATATTCTGCTACTTTTGCTTGGGGCTGCTGGATACTAGTCGGTTCAGAGGTAGCGTACACGTTGGACGACCGAGGAATCGAACTCCGTTTCTAGAGTCTCCCAGCACAGAGAGTTGGGGGCAAGAGATGTTTCTCTTCACAGCGAACATATCAGCCATGAGACCTACCAGCTTCCAATACAGTGAGCACTTGGGACTATTTGCGGGGGATAAAACGGCCGTGGCTTACAGCTGACCACTTACCTAGTGCCGAGTTCGAGAGTGCACAGTGCCCTACTTCCACTCCACGGCACATCCTTATTGGCGTGGTGTGTAAGCGTGTTGACATCTTAACTGTGGAGATGGCTGTATCGTGGGATGGAACGTTGCCTCATCTGCCATTATCCTTGTCGTCATTATCAGCTACCCCACAGGTTCCCGACCTTTTTCTTTTTTTCACTCTCGTACCGTTTGGCAGCCTATTTCCATAAATCGTACCCTTCACATTAGCAAAATGTTTGTGATTAATATAGTTGCTGTTATTTCAATATATATTTTGTAACTGTAAAAAATAGTCCAATAATGGGATTAAAAACAGTGGAATAATAAGATGAACAGACAGTGCATATATGTGTGTATGTATATATATATGTGTGTGTGTGTGTGTGTATATATATATATATATATATATATATATACACACACACACACACACACACACACATGCAAAACGCAAAAGACGTATGTGCCTTTTTCCGCCATTCATTTTTTTTTCGCGTACCCCTGAATGTCCTGGTTCGTACCCCTGGAGGTATGCTTACCCCAGGTTGGAAATCACTGAGCTACCCTGATGGTGGAAGTAGCAGACCCCACGAAACGTTGATACACGTCTTGGCAGACTAACTGCTTCACATCCCAAGAGACTCGCCACCCACGTCTGAAGTATTTTCGTATCTAAAGAAACAAAAAACTAATGATGCCTACTTTGATCGGTGTTTATTAGCATTCCGGCAGCTTGTCTGAGGCGCCTATCCAATATCGTTGAGATGATGTCAGTATCTCGCTGAAGTGTTCCCCATTTTTGATGCAGCGTAACTTCAGTCTTGTAGATCGGTCCTAGTATTGCTGAATAATATTCATGCTGTGCGGAACGGCGGGTGGGGGTGGGGGGCAAGCTTATCACAGGAAATGGCGTTTTTATGTGGGGCTATTCGGTTGGCGATCGTTTTAAAAGATACTGGAGGTTGTGCGGTCTTTGTTGGCTCCAGCAGATCGCGAGTTACGATCGCTCCGGAGACGGGTTTGTCTTCAGGGCTTGACGGAGACACGGGCGGATGAAATGCCCATGTTGCGAACCTCTGCAGGAGCATGGGCAATCATAGCGACGCTATAAACACCTTGCACAGACGGGGTATGTAATTGGGAGGTCATTTGCATCTGCAAAATTCCTTCACGGATTTAGATGAAATTCTGTTTTGAGTGTCTGTACAGTCTTTGGGAGTTTCATTTGCTTCCCATTCGGTCCACCGGGATCTAGGTCAGTACGGTGATTCAGGGTATGGCTTGGATGCCGCGGGAGTCGAAATTTGATTTGCAACAGGACCAATAATTTTTTTTGAGGGGAGAGGAGGCTGATTACAGCATCCGGACCGTCTGTGGGACTCACCCATAATGCCATTCATTGCGTACCGGGTTGCTTGTCGTGGTGGGACAGCGGCCGTTCCGTTACGTGAAGCCTGCTGCTGCTCAGTGGCATGTAGTGTCGAGGTTAAGAATGCCGTGAGCTGTGTGTCTACTCCATACTGCCTGGCGCTTGCTTCACTTTAACATGAAGCTCATCGAATTTTATAATCCTCTGATAAAACGTCGTCTACTACATAACGAGGAGCTTAGTGATCTGTACTCCTCGCCAAATATTATTCGGGTGATCAAATCAAGAGGAACGAGATGGGCGGGGCATTTAGCACGTAAGGGGAGAGGAGAGGTTTATACAGGGTTTTGGTGAGGAAAACTGAGGGAAAGAGATCATTTGAAAGATGGGAGGATAACATTAAGATGGATCTTCGGGAAGTGGGATGGCGGTTATGGACTGGATTTATCTGGCGCAGAATAGGTACAGGTGTCTGGCTGGTGTGAATGCGGTAATGAACCTTCGGGTTCCATAAAATGCGGGGAATTTCTTGACTAGATGAGGGCCTCAGGAAGGACTCTGCTCCATGGAGTTTAAAGCGGTTCGTCGTTCATAAAAGTTGGATGCATAACAAATGCTGATCTCAAGCAGCGACAGCATAGTCGGTAGAGCGACAAGGCGGTGGGGTGAATAACCGAGGAATCGCAGTTCGAGTCCAAGTGGGGGCACGATATTTTTGGCCGTGCCATGGCTGAGGCGGTTAGTCACCGGCCTCTGTGGCGGAGGACCGAGTTCAGTGCCAGGCTAGTCCTTGTGGGATGTGTATTTGACCGAGTGGAACTGGAACGGGGTCTTCGCCGAGGACTTCTCATTTCCAGCGGTGCTGTACATTCATATTTGATTCTTCTTCCTTCGCAGTTGACACCGTCTTCAAGTAAGACGCGTGTTTCTGCCTCTTTTGATGTTTATTCACAGCTCGTTGATACGTAAATTTCACGGAAACGAATGCAAATAAATAATAACAATAATATATGTATATATAGATAAGCATGCTTAGCTGTCGTGAAATACTGTCGGTTGTTTGTTAACAGTGTGATTTATGGCTATTGGGGCCGTCCATTATGTTTGCCAGCAGTAGACCTGCATCGCCAAGCAGAGGCCACTGATTAAAAGACATTCGCAGATTGCGCTTGTAGGCCTGCTGTACATTTAAGAACACGTTTCTGGTCGTCTTCTAGACTCGGACGTTGTCCATTTATCTCCGTCTGGACAATGTAACGGGGTCCCGGAGTTTGAAATCCAACCGATCAGTTCTGTGGCAGTAGGAGCCCGCACTTCAGGAACGGTCTTTGAGACAGCGGAACGGCTAATCGATCTCTTTTGTTACCCGGCCGTAGATACCTGTAGTGGGTTGCTAGAAGACGTGACGGCTTGTGTTTCAGTCGTTAAGCTCGCTCAGAAACTCCGAATTTATCCGCAGCATCGGAAGTTCTTACATAGCGGTACTCAAAGGACGTAAGAGTTGATCAGTATCTAAGCCAGAGAATAAACGCTGCTTTCTAGGTGACAGCAGGCTGGACGATAGAAATGTGGTGGCGTCGTCCGGCCTGCCTCGTTCACTATTTCTCTTGGGGGTAACGGGAATGGAAGTGGGAGAAAACGTGTTTTATAACGTTGATTTACGAAGTATCCCCATTTCGCTATTCCCCACTTAGTCCCGCCCCTTCCTTTCAACCAGCAATTTATGTTTCCACCATTCGTGTTACATGTCCCGCCCATCACTTACCTATTAATCATCATCTTTTTCCAACCCACCTCTCGGTGGCTCATACAGGCCAATTCAGCCTAAGATCTTCCGTGTTTCTAAATCCATTGAGAGACATGTGGTGGGCAACCTTGCACGGGTGTTCAACCCGTCATCAAGCCTCTGACCGTACAGTGCAACACAAAATACGCATACAGTTACACACATGCGCCGTTGGGATTCGGACCTACAATTCCATTGTGTGAATGGCTTCTTAGGCCGCGCGTTCAGTGTGAACGACCCGTAAACACATTCGTCTAAGAATAACCGGCGATGGGTTCAAAATGTGAAGCTTCTCGATGTGTAATTTTCTCCATTCCCTTGTAATCACCGAGCTCGGTTCAGCGGTGATACTTGAGCAGGGCCGCTCCATCCGTAGCTCGCGGGCAACAACACGATGTTGTTCTACCCGCGGAGACATTGGAATGACAGAACGCTATTTTTTAAGCCGTTCCTTGGCAAAGCCAAGATAGCGTGCCAAAGCAGTTTTGAAATCTTCAGGTACTGTGTGTATATGGAGACATACATTACTATTCATTTTGTAAAAATTGTGCTAAGGTTTCGTCAGCGGAACCTACGCTGTGCATTGCATGTTTCTGGAAATTTTTTATGTTTTCATATTTTTTTATTTGATCCGAAGTACAGAGAGATGCACAGGTGAAGTTACAAACGTAATCATGCGTATGCTTACCCATGCTTCATTCTGTGTACAGAATTTCGTTCTGACCGCATGCAGACCAAATTTTGCCACAGTTGCCAGCACGTCGTCGAGGGCAACCAGAGGAATGTTTGGGCGGTTTCCGGCTATACACGTAGTCTCGGTCGCTTTTGTGGCTGCTGTGCTGTCATACTTCTCACGGTTTTACTTATTCTTTTAGGAGAATGTCTGTACGAGATCACCATTTATGATCATCACCTTACTGCAACCATGGTATCTGAAATGGTGTCATTAATAACGCAAGGCCGTATCCGCAGCGTAGCCGTGTTCATGTCATATCGGCTGTAGTTCGTTGGTGCTTTCAGCGGCCATATTTCACTGCATTTCTTGGGCTATGGTCGGCCCCATCAAGGCTGTGGGTCAGATAAGGAACAGGAATAAACAGCAAAGGCCGCGATAAATTAGAGATTCCTTTCTATTTCTTCTGCTCCTATCGAGATTCGGTTTCATCTGGCGGGCGGAATAACTGGGACGCTGTCGCATGCAGACTTGCGATACCAAGAGTGGGTTATGTCGGACGTGTTGGGTAGCTGGCTGTAACATTTCATTGCCCCTGTAAGTATTTCGTAATGGAATGTCGCGATGATGTAAAGATCCGACTGTTGTCCTAAGACTTCAGGTTCCATTCATACCGGATCCACAAAATGAACAAGTCGCCTTCGCCAACCTGCAGCTGTCCGAAAAGGCTGTACAAACGGCCCACCACCTTATGACAGAATGCAGCCTATTCTCAAGTGAACGTCCAACAGTACTT
>Ga0136643_10016006_pt1 | contig 11268 bp, 10 predicted proteins | sample TergutLab28metaG_FD_96883 | JGI IMG/M metagenome (GOLD analysis project Ga0136643, IMG submission 96883) | Labiotermes labralis P1 segment gut microbial communities from Petit-Saut dam, French Guiana - Lab288 P1 (version 3) (version 3) | ecosystem: Host-associated > Arthropoda: Insects >... | reverse complement strand
TTTGAGTGGTTTGGACGTTTCAAGAATGGCAGAACTTCGACTGCTAATGATGATCGATCAGGTCGGCCAAGCACGGCAACAACCCCCTCAAAAGTGGAACAGGTACAGGCGGCTGTCAACCAGGATCGTCGTCATACCATACACGATCTCTGTGCAGAGGTTGGAATTGGTTATGGATCTTGTCAGCGAATTCTCACAGAACAGCTGAACATGCATCAGATTGCAGCAAAGTTTGTGCCGAGAGTGTTGACCCAGGATCAGAAAGACAGTCGAGTAGTGATCTGTCAGGAACTGAAGGAAACTGTGATAAATGATCCCACACTCCTCTTGAACATCATCACAGGCGATGAAAGCATCGTTTATGCTTACAAACCAAAGATAAAACTGCAAACTTCGCAATGGAAGAGTCCTGGGTCGCCAAGACCCAAAAAAAGCACGTATGCAAAAAAGCAAATTGAAGACGATGTTCATTTGTTTCTTTGACCAAGAGGGGATCGTACACTGGGAATTTGTCCCACCTGGAATGACGGTCAATGCAGACTTCTACTGTGATGTTCTAAGAAGGTTACGTGAAAATGTGCGGCACAAGAGGCCACAGAAATGGCGAAACCAGAACCTCATTATCCACCACAACAATGCCGTGGTTCACAGCTCCTTTAAAGTTTCACAGTTTTTGGCCAAGAACAACATGACAGTGATCCCCCATCCCCCATACTCACCCGATCTGGTCCCCTGTGACGTTTTCCTTTTCCCCAAGCTGAAGCTTCGGATGAAGGGTCAAACATTCGACACCAATGAAGAGATTCAAGAGGAATCGCAGCGGGTACTTGACACAATTCCAAAAAGGGACTTCCAGGGATGCTTCCAAGCACGGCAGAAACACTGGGACCGCTGTATTCATGCAAAAGGGGAGTACTTTGAAGGTGATGGAGGAATTTAACATCCAAGGTAAGCTAACTTCTTTTTACAAGTACTGTCCTGGAACTTTTGGATACACCCTTGTAATTGATAAAGGTAGATAGAATCTGACGTGCTTTGTGTATTAAGTGTATGAAATATATGGTCAACTATCTTTTCTTAGCAGACATTTTATTTTTGGAGGAGTCACCTTAGATTTGGAAAAATATATTTTCCCTTGGTAGACATGTATTACTTGGGGGATCGTCTTAGATTAGAGTCGTCTTGCATTTGGGTAAATAAGGTATACAATAATACAAACACAGTACAATGTTACAGAATCCTGCATCCTGTTTATGTCACTGTTAAGAACAAAATTTAGATGCTGCCCATATTACAACAGCATTCATATACAAAACTAAATGCAAAATCTCAGTAGCTGGAAAAAGCAAAAATACATCAGCATTACCAAGTGTTTTAAAGCCGTCTTAATAATGCACATGACCCCAACAAGAGTTACAGTCCCACATTATAAGAGCACAATTTCTTGACAACTCAGGGTCAGGAAAGCTGATGAGCATTTGATTGCAAAGAAAGTGAAATGATTTCTTGCAGCAATCCTCAACTTTCTGAATATGCATTTCATTCACTTTTCATATAATAAAATTTCAAAAAGTCACAATTTACTGTAGCATATCATGGACAGGTGAGAAATTACTTGGTGATAGCGTGTTCAACTGAGGAGTTCATTTTTCTCCATCATAAACGCACTTTCAGAGTGCAGACCATGATGCTACTTGCCATGGCTACTCTTGCTTGCTTGCCCACGGTCATCAGCTGAAAGGTTGTCAAACAGATCATGCTCCCAGTGGGGTGAACGCGGCCTAGTAGCATACCCTGCAACCAGAGCCCAGTAGTTCATTAGCAAATACTTGCTTAAAAATTTCTGCCACAAGCTGAACAATTTAATAGTCAACCCTGCCCACTTTTCATTAAAAATGAGGGCATATCTTTCTATAACCTTTGACATGTTTAATTTGGGCTCACTATATAATTACTGGTGGGTGGTATTTTAAGCCTGTTTCAGTATACAAGGAATCAGTCAAGTTAAACATTGTAAACAGTAACTTACATCTCACAACCATGATACAAACTCATCAGCAACACTTCTCAGCATATACATACTAAGATGTTTTCTGCAGTCAAAATGAATCTATAGCCAGAAACAAATGAGATGAAACTGTTTTTTTTTAACCAATCCTTCTAACAACAAAATTTGCTAGAATTTAGATCTTAAAAACCCTTTCAAATCCAACCCACTGAGGGCAAGGTATGAGTTATAGATACAGATGAAAAATGTTACAGGTAAACAGTGAAATCCGAAACTGAACATTCACTGCTTTTCTTCTGGAATATCCTCTTCTTGGTTTGGTATGTTCCTTTAGTATGACTGAATCTCTCAGAACCAAATTTTATTTTCATCTTATAAATATAGCATACTGGAAGTTCCTTCCACAGGGCAAAACAAATATATATTCTGGGTTTGCAATGAAAAACAAAATATATAAATATCCGTCTACTTCATGCTGCACCCATGCCCTTTCTCATAACCTGAAGAAGAATATCCTACACCAAAATCTTGTTTTAGTCCCAAACTGTGATGTCTTTAGACAACATCACGAACAACAACTAACTGACAAGTATTCATGATACGTATTCTCAGTTTTTCCAGTGGCAGGGTGTACCAAGGACCTGACAGGTGGATCATATTGTTGTGGACCTCAAAAGATTAAACAAATTATGTTAAACAAATGTTTTTTTTAAAACAAAAGAATGAAGTATTTGTACACTCCATAATTACCTAAGTCTGTAATGATGCAAAATGTCATTGCATAACACTATACCAACCAGATATAATTAACTTCAAACAGTGAACAAAGGACATACTAGTGGAATGACTGGTGCAGGGAATACAGCAGCAACTCTTATGAAGTATATGGTAAAAACAGCATCACGCACAAACCAAGTGGAAATGAAAGGCAGATTCTTAAACTGTCTCTGCTCCTATTATTTCAGATGACAAACTAAAGTTACAAAATATGAAGATGGAAATAATCTCTGCTGTCCTATGATGGAAACACGTTGGCATTTAATACTGCTGAAGGATAGATGTAGTTTGCATCGAGTGTTGCTTTCCAATGCAGTGTTAAGCTGCACAGTTGAAAATCATTGGAAGAAACAGCAGTGCATAGAAATTGTTTAAACACAACTCTACAGATCATTTGTAAAATATTGCATGCATTGAAAAAGTTCAATGATGTGTGTGGCCAAGAAGCTACACTTAATAAATCAATAATGCAAATTTTCAGTTCCGTAAATGTAAAAAAAAATCATGATATAAGTCACAAATCATGACAGATGGCATTCCAGTTTGTTAATCTGATAGCTTCAATAAATTTCTTTTTCATACTCATAGGACACTTCCTAGATTATGAGAAAACTGTTACATACACTAACTGCAATATATATATAAATGAAACTCAAGTTAAGTGTCACAGTGTATCATCCTTCAAACTGCTTTGCTGTCACTTTGTCTCCCAACCACTGGCTGACTTCCAATCAATGCAGAACCTCAAAATCTAACCCTTTGTCAGCTAAAAAAGTGTCCTTTTCATCCAATTACATTTGATGGGTGAAAGGTTCCTGTCACCATCAGTACATACTGACATATCCTCCTGCAACAAGTGATCAAGTGAACAGTATCTGAAGCAGTCACATGAAAATCTACACCACTGTGTCTGTCTAGGAAGCCATCTCTGTAATCTAACACATTCTATCCTCACAGCTCACATTCACCACATGACTAGTTGCCTGTAATTTCAGAAGATGCCTAAAACAAACACTTACACAAATACATAAGAAGGGATAAATATATTTGTTGTTAACTCAAGAAGCTGAAGCTGATATCAATTTCATCAGATGCAAGGGGTGAAGTATCAATTCATAAGTGGACTGTATATCAATAAGAATGCCCCTTTGAAAATAGCATCTTATAACAGACTTGATTTCCATTACAAAACTGCAAAAACCAGCCATTTAAACACAAACACACACAATTCTTGAGGACCTGAACATGCAATGCTAACAGAAGTAGTAAATACGCAGATTATCATGCAACCTGCACTCCACCATCTCTTGAAAACTGAGTTCAATTAATGAAGTCTCTTGCTTGACTAAGGCACAAAGTAAAAAAATCTGATTAATAACAACAGCACTCATATGAGAAACTGCTATGCACTATGCTGGTTCCGATCCAGGTGAGCAGAGGAGGGAAAAAGACATTATAAATTTCAAAATTTGAACACCTTAATGAACAAGTCTTGTAGAAGAAACAATGAAAGTAGTCAAATGCATGCTGCAATAATTTTAATTCTATTCTCCAGGTGCAGAAAGGAAGACAAAGCACCAATGTGTCAGAAGTACTTTCAGTTTTGTTTGGCAACAATTATTCGGTCCCTCTTTAGGGGTAATAATAAAATATGAAGACAAAACGGTAAATGAGGAATGATAAAAGTAACACCACCATCCACTCTGTTGGCATGACTATGGGGGGCCCAGAGGCCCCCCCCCCCCAGTCATGCCAGAGAAGCGCAGTGCCCCTACATTTAGGGTCAAGCAGTCTAAAAAATTTTGCCCTAAAATATATGTATAATTAGGGTTAGAAGCCAGTAAGTATGGTAATGTCAAACAGTGGGTACAGTCCTGGTGGAAATGGCGGGAGGGACCATGCTCTGGTGTGAGGTTTGGAGACACATTTATGGATGGAATTTGTAGTGGAGGTGATAAGTTTTAAGAGGTGATGAGAGAAGGAGACAGCATGGATATTATGTAGTCCTGAAAAATGCCATTTTCCAGTTTGTGGCCCTGAAAACAGCTGCTTGCAACCAGCAAGGGGAGGGTTCCTGTGCTGTCTCTCAGGACATAACTGAGAGACTTTTATGACCTGCAGAAGTGCTGGCTACTCTCCCTGTTCATGCTGTTGGGATGAAGCTCAACCTGAATGGCCTCCCTTATGGTATCATCTAAGTAATGGGATTTGGTGAACAAAATTTGGTACCCCAGAGATAAATGTACCAATGGTGTCTGTTTTTTGTTCCTGCTTCAGTAGACCAACCTGCCTGTCCACTGCAGACCTGACCACACTTACAGGGTATACCATACATACACAACTGGAATCTTCAGTCCCACGTTGTCCTTCTCAGGGCAAGAAAACTGGAGATCTTGGGTGGCTAAGCAACACAATGTTGTGTCTGTACAGCATCCCACTAATGTGACTGAGGTTATACAGATGTAAGGTGAGGCAGAAACAGAAGCTGGATCCTCCCAAGGCTCTTTGGTAGTTGATGGGCATGACAAATCTGTTTCTGGTTGTAAGCACCTTCCCCGACAGTGACCTTGAAGAGCTACAACTTATCCTTGAGGAAGGCTCCCAGGCATTGTGTACTAAGGAGAACAGGATGGTGTGCATGATAAAGGGTGGTAGCAAAAGTTGGAGTTAAGCTAGCAGTCTGTGTTACTGGTTTTCCTGTAAACCTTGTGGTCCAGCAAGCAAAATGTCAAGGTATGGAAGATGGCCATCTATCTCCATTTCCATGGTGTATGTAATGTTCTGGTGGACACCATCCAAGAACCATTCCAGCCTCTCTGATCCATGGGGACAGATCACAAAGGTGTCATCCATATAATGAAACCCACAGAGGGCCTTGAGGGCTGTTTGATCCAGTATCTTCTCCCTGAAATCCTCCACTCAAAAGCTGGTGATCAAAAGAGGTGATAATCCCACCAGCACTCCATCAGTCCACTCACAAAACTGGCCACCAAAGCTTAACAAGGAACAGAACAGGCCATGGTACAACAGTGTTAGTTCTCCTGAAAGTGTTCACCCAGGAGATTAATGGCCTTCCTAATTGGCACTCTGGTTGTCAGATTATGTTGAAGCTGAACATGATATTCTTTGGTCAAATCCACATAGTACATGTGGATGAACTTGGTAACAGTCCCCACAAAGGGGTCAGCATATTAACATGTCTGGGCAGCTGGTAGGTAGGGTCTGCATGTCGCAAACACACCTCAGGAGTCTCCATCTTTGTGAACTCTGGATACTTTAAATTCTTCAGAAGTAACTGTTGGCAGACCTCCCCAGCAACTGAGTGCTCCTTGAGAACAGCAGTCTTACAATCAACAGTCTCAACATTCCTTCGTCAACCTCCTATAAATTGGTTTGCCAACAGGGATTCAGTCTTCCTACAGTAATTGGTATTGTCCATCACTACTAAAATGCTGCCCATCAGCCAGGAAATAGGTCACTATTGGTTTGCAGGGCTCTGAGTGGTCAGGATACTGTTCCTTCTTTCTCCTGTCACCTCTACTACAACTTCCCATCTCCACTCAATTTCCCATCTGTACATGCCCACAATGCAAGTCCATCACCACATCTTGTACATCAAACTGCAGCACAGGTCAATCTTGATCAAACCTCCTGCCATTGCTACCTAGGCTCTGCCCAGTACTTAACATTACCACTCCCATTGGCTTCCAATCCCAACCATCCTTACCTCCACTATATTTAAGGTGCCTACTGTACTAAGGTATATGCAAAATATCTGCAGAAATTAAAATCTCAGAGATACAGGCTCTGTAATAAAAGAAAAGGGGTCGAAAAATGTTCAAGTTTTATAATTGGGAGAAAAGAGTGAAAATATTACAGGTATAGAATGCTGTAATGCTACAGGCCAATTTCTGCCCCCTGTTCTAATATTCAAGGACGACAACAAGAAAGAGCGCTGATATTCACTTCGTCCACTCACAACACCTCTCTAGATTCACAGAGCAACATATGCGTGCAATGTGCAAAGGACTGTCAGAACTCACCAAACTAAGAATGTGCCATCTCTCCCACTACACCAACTCTCCTGGAATTACTATATGTAATGTTAGAAATTTGATAGTGTTGATGATTCTGCTTACCATACTGAAATTCTCTGTAATTAAAGGAAACACTTCTTCCTCCATCATGGTTACACTGTAGCTTCAATACAAAATAATTTGCTTGCTACAAAACTAAATTCTCAAATAAAAGTAACACCTATAAGAAATATAAGGTTTTCAAGGACCGATAATTCATATCGCAGTTTCTTGGTTATAACATGTAGTCTAGTAGAAGGTTACTGACATTTTGGTGAAACATACTGCTTACACCTTCAAGGCATAAAATATGTACGTTTGTTACTTCAAAGTAACCATGTATCATACACAATGGTATTATAACCCAGAAAACAACACGAAAAATAACACCTATTGAGATGTACCAGAATGTTTAGATATCTGCATTACCAATTAGCTGTACTACAATGCCCCAATATTCACTAGAACAATGAACAGCAAGACAATGGTAAAAAGTAAAGGAACTCTAAATCAATAGGTGCAATAAACTGCAGTTTCAGTTGATCTTACTCATAATTATCAAAACTGACAAACAGATGTAGCTCTCAGGAGAGATATTAATAACCATTTAGGTTATGTAATGCTCAACTCAGTGTTTACACTGCAGTCATTCCTACCCTTTCATAAGCACACCTCCCTGCTTTTCTCACAGTTCACTGAGTTCACTGGCGGTGACGTTCATCCAGAAGTTTGAAGTCATTGTGCTCATCGTACTGTCGCTCACGAGGACCATGGTCCACAATGCGGTCATGGCGAGACTTACGTGGTGGGTATCCTCCTCGTCGACCACCAGAACGACCCATGAAAATCCGGGCCGGTGCTCCACCTCTGAAAGGCCATCCACGCATACTGCTACGACCACGCATCCCTGCACTTCGCTGACCCATCATCCCACGAACTCGTCCTCTCACAAATTCATCATCCCGGTTGTCATGCTGCTAACAATGTATCTTATTTATGTCGATCCTGTTCTTGGATGCTGACACGGTGGAAGTGGCCTGTGTTGCCTATGTGTCAGCAACAGGCTGCCTCCATTTTCAGGGTTAAAGTGAGCAGGGTTAGAAAGTGTTTCAGTTATAAGGGAAGACAGTTTGTCAGACCCGAAGGAGAGGGAAATAAGCAAAGGTCTGGCCTACTCATGGAAGATGGAGGTAGCACGTTTCTCTGAAATGTCAGCAACACAGGCCACTTTCAAATGGTGCCAACACACAAGAACAGTGTCAACATTAACACTGCACCACCGTGAAAGCCTACCACCACCTAGCACTGACATTAGGAATGGGTAAAGCAATACCTCTGCTCCCTCTACATGCCTTCATGGTGTGAACAGGGACAACCTGATCTTTACTTTAACCTTTACCTTCATGAATTATTGGGATGGGTAACTAGTGCTCTAAATAAAAGGAAACTGAAACTAGTACATTGTTAAAATGTGAAAACCAAAACTAAGTTACCTCTTGTTTTAGGTTTCTTTAAAGAAAAATACTCCAACAAAGCAACCAGAAAAAAAAAAAAACATTATCTGGAGGGAATTTAATACTAAAACTGCTGACTTAGAATCAGCAAAATTGAATCTTAGATGATGTAAAGTTTCAAGGAGGGTGATTAACTATATGATTTCAAAGTAATAATTATCATGTGTTTTCCTTACTTCAAAGTAGGCTCGTCCTTTAGGTACATGTTCAGGATTTGAATCCCAGGACTTGTAATGGAATCTATCAGACTGTTGATTGGAGAATTCTGTTGGTTCCTGACGGAATCTGTCTGGCGCATCACCATGACGATTTATTGGTCCTTCAGGATGAGCTACTCGTCCACCTCCACCATCACCGCGCATTTTACCATCCCTGATTGAGCGACCAAACCCTTCCCCTGGTCCTAATAACAGAGGCAGATATACTATTAGTGTATGAACTTGTGTGTGTTGTGGCTAATGCAGCACAACTTGTTAAAATTAAATGACCCTGAAACACTAAAAGTACAAAGAACTAGTTAGGCACATCATTTAAATTAACTACCATATTTACCCCAATGCCATGGATGGGATATTTCCGGTTCTACTGCAAGATGGACGGAAGGTCCTTATTCCTCACCTGGTTAGGATCTTTCATGCCTGCCTGGTGACTGGATACATTCCAGCTATGTGGCACCAGGTTAAGGTAGTGTTCATACCTAAGCCCGGTAGAAACTCCTACAGCGGACCTAGGGACTTTACACCTATCAGTCTCACATCATTCTTACTTAAGACCATGGAGAGGCTGGTGGATAGATTTCTAAGGGATGAAATTCTGGCACTTAAGACACTTCATCACAACCAACATGCATACCAGGCTGGAAAGTATGTGGAAACAGTTCTTCATCAGCTCGTGGTACGGGTTGAGAAGGCTCTTAACCAGCAGGAGATAGCCTTAGGCATCTTTCTTGATATAGAAGGGGCATTTAACAACACCTCTTATGGCTCCATGTGTACAGCACTTGCTAAACATTGAGTAGATCACACCATTGTATGATGGATTAGAGCCACCCTGGAGGGCCGGCTGGCCATGGCGACCCTCAGTGGATTCTCCAGAAGTGTCGCGGTGTCTACAGGCTGCCCACAGGGAGGTGTCTTGTCACCTCTCCTATGGTGTTTTGTTGTCAATGAACTGTCTGCAAGGCTCAATGAGGGAGGTGTTTAATCACAAGGACACGCGGATGACATGTGTCTTCTAGCCATGGGAAAATTCCCAAATATGGTATCAGGGCTCATACAATGGGCCCTTTATACCGTCAAAGCGTGGTGTGACGAGCTCGGTCTGTCGGTTAATCCCGACAAAACTGGGCTTCCTGCATTCACAAAAAGAAGGAAATTCCCAGGGTTTTTTGAACCTTGTCTATTTGGGACAACCTTACCTCGCTCCATGTCAGTCAAGTATCTGGGAGTGATCCTGGATTCATGGCTGACCCAGAGGGAACATGTGGATGTTAAGGTGAGGAAGGCTCAAAATTTGTTGCAGGCCTGCAGGAGGGCCTAAGGTGCGAAGTGGGGCTTGGGACCCAGGGTGGTTCACTGGCTATATGCCGTCACTTTTGCATCCTTGGTTTGATGGCCTGGCTGTCAGACAGCCAGTGCCAAGAAGAAACTAAGCAGAATCCAGAGATTAGCATGCTTAGGGATTACAGGAGCAATGTGCACTACTCTCACCAATGCTGTGGAAGCACTTATTTGCCTCCCTCCACTGGAGCTAGTGGTACTAATTGAGGTGAAGCCAGCTGGGCATCATCTCTGGAGTCTGGGATGTTAGTCTTACCTATGTCCCAATAGAGGTCACAGTAGTATCTTGATGCGGCTTCAACAGTCAGATCCCATACTTAATATGGGGGTTGACATTATGAGGCCAGCATTTAATATTGAACCCAAAAATAGGGTTACTATGCTGACTAGTGAAGATTGGAACAAAGGCACTGGCACTCCTCCTGCAGTCAAGGGGTTCATCTGGTTCACAGATGGGTCCAAGATGAGGGAGGGGACCGGGGCTGGAGTCTATGGGCAATCTGTAGGAAGAAGGCTCAGCTTTTCCCTAGGCAGACATGCAATGGTTTTTCAGGCTGAGATATATGCTATCTTGGCCTGTGGTTACGAAATTCAATTTCAGAACAGACCAGAGAAATATGTAAGTATCTGATCTGATAGTCAGGTGGCCTTGAAAGCTCTTCAGGCCATCAGAACATCTCCTTTGGTCCAATAGTGCCAAAAGGCACTGAATAATGCATTGAATAATATCTCTGCCCCAGCATGCAGCGGGGTTATTTTGGGTCCCTGCACATGCTGGAGTACGAGGTAATGAGATCGCCAATGAGCTCGCGAGGGGCAGCTCTGTTTTGGGATTCTCTGGACCTCAGCCGGCTCTGGGAGTCTGGGATTTTCCATCACCACCACCAGTTCCTGATGCGTTCCCTCCAAGGAGCGGAGTAAGTCGGTCCTTGGATGCCTTGAAGCCAGGCGCCGATTTTTCTTCCTTTGAGATAAAAGTTCTTGGGAGCAACTTTTTCCAATACAACCCTGTCTCATCCACATTAAAAACAAGATCTGGTGGAAAATCATTGTCCTCCATAATTATCTTAAATTCGGCGGTGAATGTGTAAGTTGCTTCATTGTTGGCACTTGCAGCCTCTCCACTAATTTTTATGCGATGAATTTGCAAGCGTTGCTTGAACCTTGCAAACTATCCTTTGCTAGCATTGAATGTCTCGTTTCCACCTTCTGATTTGGGGGAACATTAAACATAATATCCAAATCTCGGCGAAAGAGAGTTTAGGTATGCACGAATGGAAACAGCATAAACCCTGGTTTGATGAAGAATGTTTAGGTTTTTTGGATCAGAGGAA
>Ga0136643_10016005_pt1 | contig 11269 bp, 4 predicted proteins | sample TergutLab28metaG_FD_96883 | JGI IMG/M metagenome (GOLD analysis project Ga0136643, IMG submission 96883) | Labiotermes labralis P1 segment gut microbial communities from Petit-Saut dam, French Guiana - Lab288 P1 (version 3) (version 3) | ecosystem: Host-associated > Arthropoda: Insects >... | reverse complement strand
CTTCCTTCTAGGAAGTGTGTCATCCCCGTTGTGTGTGTGAAACTAGGAAAAGGTATGCAGTCAAACACAACTTAATCACTGAGGTGTATTTAATGACTATGTGATGGAAACAACTACAAGTTTCGGCCTGTACTGGCCATCATCAGGTTGTCTAGCTATATGCATGCATATAGCTAGCCCTTAAGTTGTACCTGATGATGGCCAGTACAGGCCGAAACATGTAGTTGTTTCCATAACATAATCATTTAATACACCTCAGTGATTAAGTTGTGTTTGACTGCATACCTTTTCCTAGTTACTTCTTCCTTGCCTAATAAGAAGTCGTAAGAAATTACGTGCCTCAAATTTCTGAATTTTTAAAATTGTATCCTGCATACTTACCTCAGAATCTGAGACACATAGACTCAAAAAGAAGTGTTGCAATTTACAAATAAATTGCTCTTGAATAGAAAAGACTGAATACCAGCATTTTGGTCGCATATTACTGAATTGGGGAATTTCATTTTCACAGTCGAGGGTGATTGTGGAGTGCTGCCAACAGGGGTTAATGTTCTGCTCTTCGATAGACCGCATCCTTTCTAATTACATTGACTTTCTTTCTATTCCTATGTCTATTTAGCTCTTCAGTGTTTTTATCAATACTAATTTTTGTCATAAATTACGAAATATATAATTGTTGATCCTAATAAAACCGTTTACGAATTGGACGCATAAAATAATGACCGTGGCCTATTTTATTTAGTTATTTAAAAAGTCGTAAGTACTGCAAGTGGCAAGTGGTAGGCCTAACTTCTTTTTTCTTCGTCTGTGCTGCGTTCTTTTAGAGTTGTTTTGTTCTAAACATATACAGCTAAAGTCGCAAGCAATTCGCACAGAAATTCATACATAAATATATAAAATGTCTGTTGTTGTTTTGTTGTTGTTGTTACTGCTGCTGTTACTGTTTATTTTTCTGTTTAGCCCAAGCTGTAATGCATCGACAAAATGCAGACAGAGGGACATAACATGCCACATAAAAAAAATCATACTTTATTTGTCAGTCATCATATATATGCCTTCTTCTGAAGAAATGTCGTGGGTCTCCGCAAGGGTAAGAACACGAGAAATCTCCTCGCCTACAACCTGTAATCTAATCTGTTTAAATTTTGATTTTTTATTTTTTTATTTAATTTATATTCCAAAACACTTCTGTACTAGGCACTATTGGAGCAGTTTGAAGTAAGAATTATCAAGCAATAAAGCAAAAGTAAGCATTTAGGTGCGGAATTAATGAAGCATGAATTCTAATTCCCGCGTAGATTTCGAGTAACGTGAAAGTCTAATTTGCATTCCGTCGCGTGGTACCAGTCGGTACGGGACATGTAACGAGCGACTGCTTCAGGCACAGACCAGATCATCCTACGATACTGCGAGCTCATCACGAGCCGGACGAAAGATCATAGTTTGTTTCCTACACGTTATTTCACAACGACGCTATTTCCAGCTGATTATTCCGTGCATTAAGATACGAATAAAGCTTCGGCGAATGTATTTATCTCTCCTGTGTGTGCACACAAATTTTCCGATTTGAAGGACATCGTTATATTTCGAGCGCCATCGCCATGTTTCCCCTTCCAGTGTGCAAAAATAATATCCGTATGATATTTAGATTGTGGTCGTAAAGTTTACGATGAGAGAGCAAATTCTGTTAAGTAGATATAAATGGTTCGGAGAAACCTGTTGTCCCCATCTTCAGGAAAAGTTGTCACGCATCGTGAACTTGGAGACTGCAAACTAAAGTCTGCCCTCCTCCTACACTTCCAACAGCCAGAAGATTTTGCAAATATACTTTTTTTTTCTCGATCTCAGTACATAAGCAGCAGGAAGCAAATTTACTGGGCACGCCATGAGGTTTATGGGAACTGGAGATGGATTGCTTCTAATCCTCCTCCTTCTCCTTCTCCTCCTCCTTCTCCTCCTTCTTCTTCTTCTCTAACACTATAAAACTTTGAGATTGTCGTTCGCTGCCATCACTAGAGATGACCATTTCTTCTTGTCCATTTCTTTACACCCGTATTCCTCATGTCCGGCTCACTGTCGTCCGTTCATTCTTAGTCTAGGCCTTCCCCTTTTTCCGTTCTCCTGGTTTGCGTTCGAGCACCTTCTTTACTGGCCGTGTACCTTCCATTCTTACAACATGCCAAGCCGCCGGTTGCAATGTATGGAGATATAACTGTATTATAAAATTGCTTGTTCCGTTTTTATTGTCTAATAATCACTTTCATAGGCTGGTGCGTATATTTTTCTCGGGGTTTTCCTTCCCCACTTCATTAAGTCTCTTCCAATTTTATTTGTCGGGGTGCAAGTTTCAGCACCTTAAGCAACAATTAGCCCTGTAACTTTTGTATAAAGACGTACTGTTAGTGTCGCTGTTAGGCACAGTACATTTTCTCCAGTGAATCGCCTAGTGCATGGCAGTGTGTATTACGAGCAATGAATCTTGCTTTTAGCACTGCATCAACCTCATTTTTGTTTGTTACAAAGGACTTTAAATAGTTAAACAATTCTACATTTTCATGTTTCTGTCCACGTATTTCGGTTTCTTCCGGTTAATTAGTTTTTTGTTTTAATCCTGTATTTGTTTCTGGATACATTCATGGGCCAACCCATCTGCACTGCTAAAGTTGTCTTATCTTCTGCTGTTTCTGCAGTACGTCTGTCTCGCTGCACGTATCAAAACTACCACATCATCTGCACGTACGAGACACTGTCTTGCTCTACTGAATATCGTTCTTCCTGGGGACGTAGATCTGTACCAATTCTTAAAGTCGGCACAAAGTAGCGTGGGAAGCTAACGGCAACCGCATTATTACTCCCAGGGGAAGGGCCTCCTTCCCGCCACCCGGTAAAGATTGAATGATTGAATGGGTGGCAGCATGGGCCCTCACGGTCTCTTTATACCTTTCGGATCGGAGAAAAGTTCCTGGCCACTGCCGGTGATTAAAACAAGGTTCTTCAGTTATCTAGACGGTAGCCCGAATACGAACCCAGCTCCTCAAGGTTCCTAATTGAATGGTTCTAGTTCGGTTGCACCCAACGAGTTCTCCTACCCATCAAACAAAACTGGGTCGTATAATAACAGAATGATGGAAAATGAAGAAATGACGTCATACTAGGTACATATAATAACATCAGCATTAATTAATACATGCAAGTTTAGGTCAGATATTAAACTTCTTCAGGGAGACTTATTAAAATGTGTCATTGCTTTAGTGTTAATGTAACAAAATATGTGCTTATGATTTCACATAAAATGTTTGTCTAATTGCGTACAGTGATGTGTGCGGTACGCGGTGTACAACTGAATCAGTGTAAGCATCATGATTATGAAAAGAACACAACAATCCGTCGATCTGTTCATGCTGGTAATTAGATGCCTGTCCGTTAGGTACGCGATGGCGCAGTTGGTTCAAGCACTGCTCTACAAGTCTTGAAGTCGCGGTTTTGAATCCCTCTAGGGTCGACTCAGTGTCTAACAGAAATGTGTACCAGGAGTATGCCCTGAGAGGTTAACGCGGTAAGTGCTTAAGGCTGACAACGTTACCACCCTCAAGTGTGGACTGTCTAGAAGTGCTGAGAGTCTCGTCATCCTGGAGCCCAAAGGGCTTTCCTTGCCAGTAATGGGATGTTTCGTGTAGTATGGTAGACTGCCGCTTTGAAGATGACGGAGGCAGCAGTTTTCTCCGAAATATCTGTAAATTTATATTAGTCTGTGCTTCTTCAGATTTTAGAAGACATCGCTCTTCCACTTAACTGCAGCGTAAACTTGAGATTTCAGATCTGCTTTGAGAGTTCTTTTGGTTCTGGTGACAAACAGAGATAACGAGATATTAGGTTCTCAAGGTGAGGCTGATGAAGGATTAAGTCTACTGGGATTTTACGTCATGTTTTCTGGCCTACATGTTCCGACGTCTCAAAGGGACCGTTGTGCCCCCACATGGCCACTGTGCTCGTAAACACCATTCAAGGGAACATTTTTATAATTTAGATGCGATACGTTTCCTGTGAAGTAAGAACCGACTTTGTATCACGTCTGCAGTGGAACGTGGCGAAAATGCTTCCATTACGTGTCTGTCCCTCTGAATGTTCAACTTTTCCATTGTAATGGATTGAAAGACCGATGACCCGATTTATTTCACTGCCGTAGCTGTGAGTTTTACTACAATTTGTTGAAACATACACTGTCAGTTTTGTTTAAAATCAGGTGACATTAGCGGATATTATGCGTAAAGATGTATATGCGTTTGTGCCAACATAAACTGATAGTTCGTAACTGGCTGAGAATTATTCAAACAGAGCATTTCTTCATGCAGAGATTTTTGCAGAATAGGAACCACAAGTACAACCTCAGATACTGTACGAGGAGATTAATCAACAGATGTGAGAGGTAGTCCCAGAATTGTAATCTGCACGTACAGAGAGGTTCATAATTTGCTAATTACCCATCATTAAAATGTAAATATACGTAGATATGTATAATATCATAATCCGTTTTACATACCTTTCTCTTTCAGCAACTGAAATAAAGAAAGTAATCCCTGTAGTAACTCGATCCCATTATCCACCTGTGAACTGAGGTCAGAAATTCTTTAAAACTAGGTTGAAGAGTAATGCTGGATTTCGGACCTCGTGGAATTATTTTTGTAATAAGTAAATAAATATATATATATATATATATACACACTTTATTGCACAAATTTAGGAAAGATTTTCTAACGTAAAGACATTCAGCGCTCAGTATTTCTTCTGTAAATGCACTCTTCGACAATAATTCTTTTCTCTTTCATTCCAAAGAGAGTTTGTGGGGGAGAAAGGCCCGACCCGTAATCAACTGTAATTCTCAGCAATTAGTACAATTATTTCTTATCGGCAGATTTCGTCCGTATAATGATGTCAGCGTGAGTTTCGCTCGGAATATCGATTTATGTACATCTGAAGCTTTCAATTCAACCATCCCTCATGCCACTGAGCTTCTTCTAACCTTTCATATTGGCGCGGATCTAAAGACACTATTCATAAATTAAATGTGATATAGGGCCTTGAACTGCGCCACAGTCAGAAAATGAGATATCTAATTCCCCCTGTCACCTCCCTCCGCCCAGGGTGACGCAGCGGAACACAAACATAAATGGTCCGTCAGTGCCTCGGGTTGCTTTTCAGATCCCCCGGTGACTACAGTAAAGTAGGCCATGCCAATCATATAATCGATTGTTCAGAAGGATCATGTAACTTAGGTCAAGAAGGTCAGCCATGACTGTGTAAGTAGAGGTACTCACCAGGATGCTGACAGGCAAGAGACATAATGTTGCCGCGTGTAAGAATGTAATCCGATAGCCTTTCTCGCGTCAGCGTAACCCCACTTACTAAGGGTATATTGATTTAAACTGTTCTAAAACCCCATAAAGTACCGCAGTTTTGTATAGCCGTATAGTGTATCATTTCTTTGTCTCCCATGGCGAGGACCATAGGACGTATTTTCTACAAAGCGATTTCTTCTTTTTAATAACCGGATAAAAACGATGAATGTATGAGCTATGTGCCCTAAATTTCACTTGTAGGTCTGGACGGTTGAGGAAAAACATGTAATTATTAAAGATACTTACTTTGTTTTAAAAATAAAGGGCTCCTGTATTGCTATTCTCATCTACACTTAAAATAATTACATGTGACTATGGATTAGTAGATAAAATGTAATGCGATTCATTACTTGATGGAGATTTGTCATAATATTTCAAAGATAAAGGCTAAGTCAAGTTTCATGGTAACTTGAACTAAGGTAAAAAGAGAGGTATTTATAACTAGGTATGGTTCAGTTATTTTGTTACAGTCTTCTACTTTCTGAGAGGTAAGAAGTTGCAAACATGTTGCTTGCAAATTGCTGAAACAGACAGTTTAATGTTGATCAGGAAATATAATTGATACTCATCATGAGAATTACATGAAACACTCACTCACGCTCTGTGGGCCTGAGGTTTTGTGTTGTGACGTTACATCAGGAGATAAGGTAACCACTGTGATACGACAGTTTTGTTTTTCTACATTTAAGTTGTTTGAGTGTTGTGATCTTTCTTGCTATTTCGAGGAAATGCGGCGTCACAGCCTTGTGCCTGCGCCTGCGCGCGTGCGCGTGCGCGTGCGTGCGTGTGCATGTGTGTGTGTGTGTGTGTGTGTGTGTGTGTGTGAGTCTATCTGAGTTTGTTTCAACGTTTCAAATTGTCATTCAAACAGTTCGGTTATTTACATGACAACATAGTGGCCAGCTGTACGCTTTTTAATCTAGTACAAAAAATGACTAACAGTCAACGGCCACAATGTTTTTTGATACAAAACGTCTCTCTTTGGCCAGGTAAATTAGGTCTTGGCAGCTTTGTTTGCAAGAATCTCAAATATAAATGTTTATTTGTAAGGCACTTTCTGCAAGGCTAGCAGCAACAGGAGGCTGCCCAAGTATGTGTTCATTTATCAGAAAGGTATTCTGCAATGTATGCAGTGTGAAGAAATAAAAATAGACGGGTAGGTGGGTAGGTAGTAGGTAGGTGGGTGGGTGCGTGGATAGATAGATAGAGAGACAGCTGGATGGATGGATAGATAGATGATACATACATATGTACATACATACATACATACCTACATACAAACATACATACATAGATACATACATACATGCATACATACATACATACATACATACACACATATATACATACATACATACATGCATACATACATACATACATACATACATACATACACATACACATAGGGTAGGAAGGAAGTAGGTTGTTGGCTTGGGTGTTTGGTTTGTTGGTTGGTTGGCTGGTTGGTGGTTTGGTTGGATGATTGGTTGATTGTTTGGTTGGTTGGTTTGGATAGTTGATTGGTTGGTTGGTTGGTTGGTTGGTTAGTTTGGTTGTTTGGTTTGGTTGGTTGGTTTGTTTTGTTGATAGTTTGGTTGGCTGGTTGGTTTGTTTGGTTTGGTTGGTAGTTTGTTTGTTTGGTTTGGCTACTTTGGTTGGGTGGTTGGTTGGTTGGTTTGGTTAGTTGATTGGTTGGTTGGTTGGTTGGTTGGTAGGTAAGTAGCTAATTAGACAGACAATCAGGCAGGCAGGCAGAGAGACAAACAGATAGATTGTGGCTGGATGGAAGAAAATTACAGGTTTTCCCGATATGGTCTTGTCTATCTGCAAAATTACACGGCGTCCTATCCTCGAGTGAATTACACATTCAGACACAAAATACAGTATATTTAGCTGCCTCACCGATGGTGAATCCTTAACAACTACGACAGCACTGCAGAACCACAGCAGATGCACATCTTAAAGATTGATAGAGCGATTTTAAATAAGCCAAGCAGCATAACGAGCTCAGTGGGTCACTCCGGAAGCTTGAAACTTCAGTATAGTAGCAACAGTCTGCAGCTAATTAATACAACACTGAGTCCGTAACATTAATGAAGATTTGTTTACATTCCTTTGTAACTTGACACATTTCTAAAATGGAGAGAATGTTTTTGGAAGTGTCTTGGAATGTTGTACGCGCAGATGCAATAATTAGTGGCTAATTGCGTCGCTGGTATGTTACATACCTTGTCCCAGTGTAGCTTTCTCTAAACATCCGTAAGAATGAGCAGACAGAAAAAACATACGTGACACAATCTGCTTTCAACATCCATTACACATTTCAGCACAAAGATATCCTGAAATTAATGCCGTCGTTGCGTAACGTGTGTATTAATTATGAAGGTTCATCCGGTTCAGGACATGACCGAAAGGTGAGCTTTTGGGTATTCAGTGAAGAATTTTCGGTTTTCATAAAACACGCGGAATTCCAACTTTAGCACATAGAGAGTTCAGTTTTTAACACGGACTCTGCTTGATGCAGTAAGTTAGCATTGGATGGATGGAACTGGCTCCGATATGTGTTCAGTGGCTTGTAGTAATAAAAAATGTAATAAAAATTTGGACTGCATAAATAGCAGGCATTATCTTAAATAGCTAAAAGACTGCTAGCTTTTGAGAGAGTAACAAGTTCCATGGAGTAATTATGGTTAATTAAGAGCATTGTCTGGATTAGTCTGGCTCATGGTAGGGTCCAGTGGAAGCTTTTCATACAAAAAAAAAAGAATAATTTCAGGCTTTATAAAACGCTTCGAGATTCCTAATTATGCCCGTGATTGTTGTCTTTAAAGTAAGAAATTTCTGTGGAACAGCAGCCTAAGTCGAGTCCAAGCCGCCTCATTGTTGAGGTTTGTGGATCACACAGACTCTCACACTCGATAGGACTCCTCTGAACGAGTGGTTAGCCCGTCGCAGAGACCGCTACCTGCAAACACACAGCCAGCATACACAACAGACGGATGTCCATGCCTTCAGTGTGGATTCGAACCCGCAATCCCAGCACTCAAGCGACCGCTGATTTACGTCTTAGACTGCAAAGCCTCTGGGATCTGGTTCCTGCTTTTACTTAGCGTAGTTGTCTAAAGTAAAGACTAGAATGGATGTTAGTATCCATAGACTTTTCTGCAATACAGCAATTCCGAGCGAAATAGAGAAAATAAATCGAAGATGTTGCTCGTAATTAGTATGAAGTTTTACAATTTGTTTTGGGATTCGGTGTTGCTAGTAAGTTTCAATGAACATACGAACAGGCAACGTTTGACTCAACGCGAAGCAAAGATGTTAATGAAAGTTTCGTTGGAGTAATTTAGAATATACTCAAGGTAAATAAAAGTGAAAATGTACTTGAAAATTCTGCCAAATAAACAATACTGAATCTGTGTTAGTTTAGGACTCCTTGACGGGATTTTAGTTTGATGATTATAATCCTACATCCTGTCTAACAAATCGCACTGGAATTTATTGATTCTTTGAATAGTACACTCGTGCTCAAAAATTCTTGTATACAATAAGATCAGTGACTAGTTTGTTGGCTGCGTTGGTTAATTAAGTTTCAGCCAGTTTTGTCTTAGTAATATGTCTAATTAATTAGTTTGCTTTTGTCTTCTATGGCAAAAAACATGTGTCGTAACGAGTTACTGATTTCACATATTAATTTTCGTACGTGTCCTAAGGAGGGTAGTCGTTTCGAATTCCAAAAGGTTGCATGGTTTCCTGATGGATATTTTTCATTATTATTCGCAGTTTCTGCTTAACGTCGGAATAAGAGAGTGCGGCACTTGAGACTAAGAAATGCCATTTTGGAGTCATCATTCGTCATTCTTTTTATAACTTATGAAAATTTAAATAGACCAACCAGAAGCAAATTCTAACTCTGTTGGAAGTACATCTATTTGCATCTTGAAAGTGAAATAAGCGTAATATAGTGTGACGTAAGTGTTTGTTAGGGAAGACTTAAAACTTGGTTCTGTCGAAAGAAAAAGCGGTTTGTTGTGAGCTGCTTGAGAAACATCAGTACGCATGCGCTACCTCTGACACTTAGAGCTGTATTCTATACGTTATTCATGATACGTTCAGTTTCAATCATCAGATACATTCCATGTAAGGATGTCGTTCCATACTCGTTGACATGTATTTTAGCTCAAAAAATATCGCTCTACGCAAGATAAATTACACTAGGAGCTTTCTTTGTGTGTGAGACAGATTTTGCCTTGCAATCCTGGGAACAATGCTGCAGTAGACTTTAATACAAAATATTGTATGAAAACAAGATATCCGCCCATTATCTTCTTTGGATTTAGTTAAGGAAAGAAGGGATGATTTCACAGGGTGATGTTAACATCTTGATTTTCGCCTTTGGAATGCTATTTTCGCAAACTGTGTTATATACCAAGTATGTATTTATTTTACTTTATTTCATTTTATTGTATTTTATTTTATTTTGCTTACACGTAGGGCGCCCATTGTGTTTACAGAATTAAAACATCTTATAGTGACAGCTTAGTGTGAAATTCAAATATATGTCACCTTAATCCAGCAAAGATACACATATTTCGGGACCTAAAACACGGACATATACGTCTTATACACATACCAAAAATTAATTTCGTGAAAAGTAATATTTTAAAATTCAGTTACGCTTTCACCAAAAACAATACTGCATCTCCATTGTACTTACAAAACTTTTAATTCCGTTTAAAATAGCAATCACCGTTAATTCTCAAAATGAACTAGACTCCTTCCCATACGCCTTCTAGTCGTCATTCTTAATTAAGCTGCGTGACAGCTGCACCAAAACTGTTTATACTTATTTGTAAACATCTCTCAACATTTTTTACGTTTTGCTGACCGTGCATCTCAGTATATTTATCTCAGTAATTAACCAACTTGATACACAAAATTTTTGTTTTACAATAAGTTTATTTCATGCCTCTACATGTTTCGAGCATATGTGCTTATCATCAGGAGGTCAAAATTGCATTACACAGCCTCTGGTATCATCACACCTATAGGTGTGATGATACCAGATAAGCACATGTGCTCGAAACATGTAGAGGCATGAAACAAACTTATTTTAAAACAAAAATTTTGTGCATTAAGTTGGTTAATCACTGAGATAAATAAAGCTCTCACCATTTGCGCTTACTGGTTGCCGTAAATATTTAATGTCGCGCAGTAAGCCTTGACAGTATATGTTATGAATGATTTTCTTTTAAAAATCATTATGTTATTTCCGTAATAGATTCACACATCCAGGCATATATGAAAAATTCATAGGCCTAATCAGAGTAGAATTAAGAAGTGAAATTACACAGGTGGTAATGTAAAGTGTACACATTGCCCTTTATATTTAATATTTCTTTGTGCTTTTTCCATTTACAGATCCTGAAAGCTACTTACAAATTTTAATTGAAATTTAAAATCTTTTGTTAATTACAGCAATGAAGGTGGACGATATCTGTGAGACAAAGGGCGTAACCCTAATGTTCCTGAGGGTGGGGCTTTAGTGATTATCACTTACACAATTATAAGAGGTGCAGAAAAACGTTATGACTGCGTAACAACTTTCTCACCTGTGCTGATAGGATCATGAAACACAACAAGTACTCGTACGTGCCTGTTGGATTGCTAGAGATCAGGGTAAGTGCAGACTGCCATGTAAAAGCGAAATTAAGTGGCAGCCTGCTTTGGCTCGTTAATTTGATCGGACTTTCTGTCCTGACCATCACAACAGCTTTATGAATCAGACTGTTTCTTCCCCCCCCCCCCCCCCCCCTTGCCGCCCCCCCCCCTTTTTTTCCCCCTTTTTTTTTTCTTTTTTACTTTTTTTTTTT
>Ga0136643_10016001_pt1 | contig 11269 bp, 5 predicted proteins | sample TergutLab28metaG_FD_96883 | JGI IMG/M metagenome (GOLD analysis project Ga0136643, IMG submission 96883) | Labiotermes labralis P1 segment gut microbial communities from Petit-Saut dam, French Guiana - Lab288 P1 (version 3) (version 3) | ecosystem: Host-associated > Arthropoda: Insects >... | reverse complement strand
GGATGGCCTCAGTAAAGGCCGAAACATGTAGCACACATGTACAGGCACCAAACTGAATTCAAATAAACTTGTGCTGTGTTAAGCTGAATAAGTGTGGTTTGTTTAGTAATAAACCAAACGAGATGGCTTCAATGAAGACCACGTTTTATGATTTTGTTATTGTTATCATTATCATCATCATCTCCTTTATGCGGGGTATTTATACTTATATTCCTGAAACAAACTATGTCTCTAGGGAATACAGTGTTGCAACTATTCTGTTGTTACTATTCATGGTGCTTATATCGTTAGTTCCAGTGTTGAATCTACTGTATTTTTACATTAATACTTTCCTAAGTAGGTGTGCAGTGCCCAGTATGGAAGTGCCGCGTCTGTTCACATTACACATGTCGGATATAAGCTGAAATTCGTCTTGTTTCTAATTTATAGTCTAGAGCTTTCCCTGCAACTGAATTCTATAAAACTTTCTCGGACTAATTGCCACGTCAGGTGGTTGAACGGCGAGTAAACCAATGTTTCGAGAACCATCTCTGATCTCATCGTCAGGGAATATTCTCGTCATCATTTCCCTGATGACGAGAAAGTTTAATTGTCTGTAATCGTTACTGTCAAACTCTTTCATACAAATTCCCCTACTCCAAATTGCAGCGATTATTTGTTGCTGTCATTTTAAAAGTCGGACAAAAATTTCGCGCAACTACAACGTTGTTGCTTTACATTCTACACAACAGACTGTCTGGACAGAAACCAATTTTTTTAAACATCAGTTGCTATCCGTAATTTCAAGACTGTTTACTGATTGGTGCCATTCTCACTACTTACATCACAATTTCGTGCGCCCGTCTTTTTGTTACTGATACTAGGTAAATAAAAAAAAACAGTGTGGAATGGCTTCCGATGGCATAAGGTGCCTATTAAATTTTGCTGAAATCCTGCGACCTATCAAACGGTCAAGATGAGGAAGGATATTACTTTCTGTCGAAACATCAGAATCCGGTAACCCAGTGACGCAGCGTAATAACCCCGTTGAACACTACGGCGCTGAGGAAACCTTAAAAAGCCATAAGCTTTCTTTTTTCTGCAGAAAACAAAATTTACCCTTAAATTTCTTGAACAAAGACCTTAGGGAATGTAGGCTTAATAAAGGTAGATCGCCATCAATCAGTGAGAACTTAATAATTCTTTTTATCCTGGACTTTAGAAGAATAAGAACCTGTACAGTTCAGTGGATAATACCCAAGCTTCGTGTTTGGAGGGGGGTCTGTGGTTCAAATCTCAGCACAGAGGCTGATTACCCTGCTTAATACACTACGTTATATTACTATCCCAGTACTTTTAAGCAATTTCTGGGATAGTACTAAAATTCGTCACAATCGTTTTCCACATTCTTTCCTGTTTACCATCTATGGTCATTCTACCATTCAGTGCGATATAACCTTCTCCAATTAGGAAGTATTCTTAATTAAACTAAGAAGCGATTTTGTACAAATAGAAGCAAAATAGAGCAGGTATTTCTACCCAAATTTGTAGCACTTAGTAATATTCTTTGGTTCTCAGTAAGAAGAGCGCAAGTAAAATTTTTCATTTTTGAACATGCGAGCAATGTACATAAAGAGCTTTCTTTCTCTTTCTTAATTATTACAAGGTTTGAATCGAAATGCTTGTAGAATGAAACTTACAAGCATATAGCCAGTGCAGAAAGTGCAGACATCTTACTAGTATAAAGATGACCTTATGTCCCGGTCCGTATTTCGAAAATCTTTGGAGACGGGATTTTCGGGGCTCATTCAGACCGTCCCCGAGGTCCACACAGTTTCCTGTACAATGGGTATCGGGTTTCTTTCCCGGGGGTAAAGCAGCCGGGGCGTGTGGCTAACCACCCACACTCTCTAGCGCTGGTGTCAAGTATGGCTAGAGCTATATGTGTACCTCCCCGCTGTACCTGCTTGGAATGTAACGGGACAGCTTTACCTCCTTTTACCTGATGTCCTACATGATGACTTACCTTAAACCCTCTCCCAAATAACAAGAATTATAAAAATATGTCATGAGTGTTTTTTTATCCTCAATTTTGAGACCTGGGTGGAATAAAAATTGTGGATGTTGAATGTGTCATAAAATTGTGGCATTTAGAGAGTACTGCCACACAAGAACTATCTGGGACAACAGTTACCCTACTGTATGAATACTGCCAGAAGAAGTGAAGAAATTCATAGCTGAGGTCCCTTGCAAATAAATGCAAGTACTATAGGAGAACTGAAAAAAATTCAGTACAAGCTGCACTGATTAAAACTAAAATTGAACATCAGAGTAACAAATTTTACTTATATTATTGGCTGAAGAACAGAAATTTATTTCAGAACATTTCTCAGAAGTACAAAATACAATACGTCAGTATATAATACTGGTGTCTTTTTTGTAAAAATCAAAATATAAGGAATAAAAAAAAATCTGTTACAAAAATATATGATGCCATAACAGACTTATAATATAAGAAAATGTGCAGCTATCTGTTAGTTTTTCTAACACGTTTTTTCTCAGCATGGCAAGGTGTGGATATCAGCGCCTGCTATAATATTCGTTCAGAGCGACTGAGTTTGGATGAAACGTAAAGGAATAGAGGAGATTCTGAAAAATGTTTATTACAAGAAATCATCTTAGCAGAGTTGACAGTGGCCAAGATTTTATGTATGTGCTTGTTGCAGGGTGAAAGATACAGCATAATAGCCTATGTTGTAATAATACTGTACTGGCAAACAGTTCTTCACTTAAGACATATCTTGAGCTTCTCTAAGAAAACTTGGCAAGGAACTGCCTAGTTCTGCACTACTTATATTAATTGTGGTTTCTATCCCTGTGACAGCACCCTCATGTAGTAGTGGGAGCAGCACTGACTCTGTAGCTTCCACCCCGGCATTGAGCAGCAACTCATCATTACGTCTTGATCCATATGACGATCACAGTCCAACCAGCACACTTACCAGGAGTGGCCGTGTCACACCACCTGCAACCACAATACCACGATTCAGGAAGTATACAATAGAGGACTTCCAGTTTCTCAAAGTCCTTGGCAAAGGCAGCTTTGGAAAGGTATGCAGTAAACATGACAACCACAGTTGTGATTTTATATACAGTATATATATATATATATGTATAATGTATATATCCTGTTAGGCTATGGGACATAGTTATTTCATTGGAAGATCAAGTTTCAATACATTAAAACATAATTAATTCAGAACCATGGCAGTAGGATTAAATTATATGATTTGTGTACGTTAGTACAGAACTGCTCTTGAGCTATCGAAATACAGAAATTTATATATGTATATGAAAAGCATGTAATTGTATTATTATTTATGAAGTATATTTTCTGTGAAACTATTTGTACCTCAAAGGGATTTACAGTTCCAAACCAAATGCAAAAGTCAGAGGTGCATACAGGGTTTTGATGGGAAAACCTGAAGGAAAGAGACCACGTGGAAGGGACAGGGAGATTACAATGGCTTTCTTGTTTTTTACACATAATAATTGACTACTGTTTATTTTTCTTTATAAAATTTTTCCTATATTTGGAATAGAACAACAGTAATGTAAATTCTGATATTCTGTTTTTCTGACAATGTGTCACAGGAATCCAGCTGTGTGTGTGTGCGTGTGCATGCATGCTAGAGAAATAATATTTTTTGTCATTCCATTTTGGTCTTTTCAAGACCTCGAAACGTCCGAAATTGAGGAACTTCATTGTTGTGAGGATACTGTGTATGGAATGTGAATCATTTAGATGTTAAAAAATCACTGCCTGATGCAATGTGACGCCGTCTAGTTTGGTGGTAATTTATCAACTTTTCTGAGTAACATGTTGTCTACATATTTAGTGATTCCTGAAGACAGGAATCTTATATACGTGAGAATGACCAACAAGATGCACACTTCTTCTCATTAATTTATTCCCATTAAATTATCCTCTACATGTTTCGAACAAATAATTGTTCATCATCAGGAGGTTATTTCAGTACACACTGCATATAGTATTTTACCATGCATCTGTGGGGTGTCTAGCTGCTAACACGATGTGATTGGAACTCATCTTCATAGTCACTGCCATGTGAACCTAAAGTCTCGCACTTAATTGCTAGATAAAGTAAGTAAACAACACATGCAAAGTACATGTAACATAACATTGAGGCACATTCCTGTAACCAGTGTTGACACAGAAGAGTTATGAATCTTAAATATTGCAAATGTGTTTATGTATTCTTGCATTTTTTCTGTGCTGTATAATATTGTCATCTGTGGACCGTCTGGCTCTACCTAATTTTTTCACATTATCTTATAAATGGCACAATTTCTGGACAAAGTCTTTGAACATAAAATGTGTGTTTTGATTCTCTGCAACCTTTCCCATAAATATTTCTTATTCTAAGAATTCGGTGAGATTCTATCATACATATGCGTAGGTATTTATGTAAAGTACCTGTTATATTTTCCTGACTTTAATTAAAGTTATTTTTCTCAACAGATTTTTTAAAAATACTCAGTATAAAATGACATGAAAATATGTCCAGTGGGAGCCCAATTTTTCAATGCAGAACGAGACAGGCGGATGGACAAACATGACAAAGCTAATAGTCGCTTTTCACTATTTTGTAGACGCACCTAAAAACTGCTTCTCAAGCTCACTTGTTATCTGTTAGAGTAAAAACTGTGCTTTCCTTGTTGTGGGAACTAGAAAGATATTAAATTTTTAATTTCAGCATAAGAGTAAGCCTGCTTTCAAGGTTGATGCTGATGTTGCACATTGCTGTCATAGAAGATTCATGTTTTCTAGGAGGTTGGCCATGTTGACTGGTAAATGGTTACCATGCAACACAGTAACCATCCCAGATACTTGATTCTTCAGCAGTACCACTGTGAAGAACTCAAATATTGCAGTACCATCACATAACCTTACCAAGAAACTTTCTGGGTATTATTGCTTTTCTCATTTGTCCATGGTACAGAGCATGAGTAACACTTCTCTGGATGGTTATAAGTAATTCATACATGGTTACTCATATTATGATAAGCTAATACCAGAAATTTTTTGAGGCTGGTGTTTACAATGTGTAACTTGTTCTGGGCCTCTAGATAAAGCTAGCATCCCACACTGTGTATACCCATGTGGCAGTTTTACAGTTTTGTCCTTTAAACATACAAAATAAAAATCAGAAATTTAAAAATATAACATTGTGTGTGCTCACACACACACACACACATATATATATATATATATTAGTATTCCCAGGAGTTTTGTGGTAGTTTTAAATTCTTGAGAAAGTTAGGCCTTTTTTTTTAAATGTCCAAGTACTCTATGTGTATCACAGTGCAGATTTTTACTGTATACTGTAGACTTGACGAAATGGAAAGAAACACAATTTTTCATTAAACTTTGAATATCTTACCATATTATTGCTTTTATTAAACAATTAAAGTATGGGCTTGCAACATATATTCTGTTATGCAAATATTAAATCTCTTGTTTTAATTCTCACACTGCAGGTTCTACTGGCAGAACTGAAAGGCACTGAGAGCTATTATGCAGTGAAATGCCTCAAGAAAGATGTGGTACTAGAAGATGATGATGTAGAATGCACTCTGATAGAAAGGAAAGTACTGGCACTGGGGACAAAACATCCATACCTCTGTCATTTATTCTGTACCTTCCAGACTGAGGTAAGAATTTTGCATGTTACAGAAGAGTAAATTTCTCTTTCATTCCTCATGCAGGTCAGCATACTGAAGAAGAAAAAAATTATGACATTTTATTTTGTATCATCTCTAACTTTACCATTCAGGAAATCACCGCTCTGTTTCAACAATATCGCTGGTTTCTGAAGGTTTGCATTGCAAATGGTTATGCTGATGTTCTGTTGTGTTATACTGCCTTATGCCTATGATGACTGAACTAACATCTCTAGACTGGTTAAGGATAAAATGTGTATCTGCTTTAATCATGCCATAGAGTGAACTTTTTTATTAAGTTTATGAATAAAACACGTGAGTTAAGGAAAATCAAGCATGGAAAACCATAGGTACAAAATCAGACCTCGTGAACAATAAATACTTATATTAAATTATCTATCCTAGTGAGACTTGAAAACTGATACTAATAATGATGATTGAGGTTTACTGTGCATAGAATACATTCCAGTTTGATATGATATCTGCAGCATAAGGAAACCACAATCATGTACCTTAACACACACCAGAATGAACACTTGATATGCTTCATTTCTCTCTGCATTGTTAGAAACACATTTCAGTCCCAAATTGTGATGCCTACAAAATTCTTACTCTGAGAAGAACATATCAGCATAATAAGACTTCTTTGCATGATCCTGGTGTGGATCTGCATGGAGTGTAAAAACAAATCATTCTTTCTTCTTATGTGCTAAGAGATAACAGAGTTGTATTGTACAGTGTGCTGATATTATATTTTGTATTTGCAGTCTCATTTATTCTTTGTGATGGAATACCTGAACGGTGGTGACCTAATGTTCCACATACAGCAAACTGGGCGGTTCCCAGAAGTTAGAGCCAGGTTCTATGCTGCAGAAATAATATCTGGGCTCAAGTTCCTGCATAAAAAAGGTGTTGTGTACAGGTGAGAAATGCACTGTTTGAGAAAAACAAGTGTTGCTAGATATTATTATTTGTTACATTAGGTCCTATTTTTGTTGTTTGTTCAGTTTTCAGTATGGATACTTTTAAAAAACTCTTAGAATGTTTCACATTTAAGGGGAACACTCTTTGTCAGTTTCATACAATGGAAAATTAGGGGCACATTAGACCTCAAAGGTCACAGACTGATGCATGCTTAGCAGTTTGAAGAGTGAGAAGAGTTACAGCATTTAGATAGTTAATTCTAAAGTAAGTAAATTTCTGACACAGAAATAAGTATGTAACTCATGAATTGTGTCAGGAAAATAGCATTAAAGCTGTGTTTCTGTGAGTGTATTCACATTTATGTTTCAGAGATCTGAAACTAGACAACATTTTGCTAGATTTTGATGGCCATGTTCGCATAGCTGACTTTGGGATGTGTAAACTTCAGATCTACCTGGACAGGACGGCAGACACCTTCTGTGGGACACCTGATTACATGGCCCCAGAGGTTAGCTAGAACCAGTGCTGACTTCTGCAAAAATTCTTGAAAATTTTGTGCTAATACAAGTGTAGGCAAACTTCTGAGGACTTGATTTGTAGACATTGTTGTATGGGAGTCATTTATATGGATTTTAACCTATAAATCCCCTTCAAGAAAGTACATAACATAGCCTTTGAGCTGTTTTTAAATACCTATAAAAGTCAGGATAAGTGGACAGTGTTAGCAAGTCAGACTTGTCAATTTTCTACTTGACTGTTTACTGTAACAAGTTTGTCCCATCAGTATAGAATGGGTTAATGCATGTCATGCTGGGACATGGGAATCTCTGGGCTATTTGTTTGTGTGTTGATGCTTTTATTTATATATTTAGTGTAGAAATGAGAATTATTGATAAGGCACAGTTTTTTTTTAACATCAGTTATATTAGCAGTTAAGAGAGTAAGATTTCTAAGTTATAGGACATCATACATAGTGCCAAAGGGTTGCTGGTGTGATATTATTGTTCTGAATGTGCATGTCATACCTGAGGATAAAAGTAGGGATGAAAAGGACGATTTCTATGAGGAATTGGATGAGTTATTTACGACTTTAATGGAAAAGTGGAGAGTGAAAATATTTTTCAAACCAGAAATTAGGAGTGAGGATTTACATGACAATAATAAAGGTAATGGTGTGAGAGTAGTCAGCTTTTCCACGTAAAAAGTCTGAGTGTCAAGGTTACAATGTTTCCATATCAAACATTTATAAATACTCTTGAATCTCTTGTGTTGGGAAGACTCACAGCTACAATGATCGCATCTTGATATATAGGAGACGGTTGCCAATTATACTTGCTGTCCGATCTTCAAGGGCAGCTGACTGTGATACTGATCACTGTCCACTGGTTGCAGAATTTAGGGAGAGACTGTCAATAAGCAAGTGAACAGCATTGACATTTGATCTGGAGAGATTCAGTCTCAAGATTTTAAATGAGGTGGAGGTCATGGAGTAGTACAATCTTCAAATTTTAAACATGTTGTCAGCTTCGGATAACGTAGCTATAGCTGGGACATTAGTAAGGGTTGGGAAGATATTAGAGATAATATCAAAAACTCAGCTGAGGAGAGTCTAGGTCAGTATGAATGGAAGCAGCAAAAACCATGGTTTGATGAAGAATGTTTAAAATTTTAGATCAAAGGAAGCAGGCTAAATTGCAGTAGCTGCAAGAGCCAAGCAAAATTAATGACAACAATTGTGAGTCATGCAACTAGTAGACGTTTCTGGAACAAAAAGTTGGAATATTTGCAAGGAAAAATTAATTAACTTAAAACAGACAGTAAGAAAAGGAATATTGGAAGTGTGTATAGAGGCATAAATGAATTTAAGAAGGGTTAGAAGCCTAGAGGGAAGTTAGTATAGGACAAAAAGGGTAATTTTCTTGCAGATTCCCACAGTGTTTTGAATTGTTGGAAGAATTGCTTTTGTCAGTTATTGAACGTACATTAATTTAATGACCGAAATACATATGGCTGAGCCAATAGTACCTAATCCTAGTGCACATAAGATCAAGATGGGTACTGAAAAGCCAAAAAGACATATACCACCAGAATTTGATGGGCTGGCTAGCGTAGTCGTTATAGTGACTGGCTACAGGCTGGACAGTCCGGGGATCGAATCCCGGTGGCGGCGAAATTTTCCGCACCTGTCCAGACTGGCCCTGGGGCCCACCCAGCCTCCTGTACAGTGGGTACCGGGTCTTTCCCGGCGGTAAAGAGCAGCCGGGGCATGACACTGACCACTCGCTCCTTCTAGTGCCGTGGTCAAGAAAGAGTAGAACTATACCTCTACCCCCCCTATGGGCCGTATGGCCTGTACAGAGCCTCAATGCCTGTAAAAGGGTGCACTTTACCTTTTTTACCAGAATTTGATCAAATTCCAACAGAATTTATGCAGTTGGTTGTCAGGATAGCATGTTCTGGGGTCCATAAGTTATTTATTCAATAGGGAACAAATAAGCATTGCCTCTGCACTGGAATGTTTAGATAAGTGTGCCTATTTATAAGATGGGTGATGAAACAAATGGTATTGTCAAGGCATATCACTGTTACCATAAACATACAAATTTTATTGAGTATTCTTTTTTCAAGATCAACTGCTTGTGTATCAAATTTATACAAATTTATTGGGAAGTGGATTGCAACATAACAGATCAACTGTTGAATGTAGCATATATACTGCATTAGTCATATCCTGGAGAAATAATGGGAATACAATGGGTCAGTGCATCAGCTATTTATAACCTTAATGGAAGCGTATAATTCATTTGGGAGAGACGTTTTGTATAATATTCTCATTTAGTTTGGAATATCCCTGACACTACTAAGTTGATAACAGTATGTGCAAATGAAACCTACAGTAAAGCTTGGATAGACAAACATTTGTCTGATATATTTCCTATTAAGAATGGTCTAAAAAGAAGGAGATGCATTATCATTGTTGCTCTTAAACTTTGCTTTAGAATATGCCATTAGGACGGTTCAAACAAACCTGGAGGGGTTGAAACAGAATGACACAAATCAGCTTCTGGCCTGTGCCGATGATATTAATTCATTAGGTGAATGCATACATCCTGTAAAGAAAAACACAGAAGCTTTATTAGTCATTAGGAATGAGATCAGTCTAGAAGTAGGTGACAAAAAAAATAATTATACATTCACATGCCATGAACAGACTGCAACATAAAATCACTACAGAAAGATATGTAATCTGTTGCAATTGTGATAAAGTTTAAACATCTAGAAACAACCCTAACAAACCAAAATTGCAGATATTAAGAAAGTAAGAGCAGATAAATCTCAGAGAATGTCTGCTACCAGAATCTTTTATCATCCAGTTTGCTATTCAAAAACACACTGAATGAGAGTGCATAATGTGGAGCTTCACCATCTGAACTCCTCAGCAAATATCATTAGGGCAATCAAATCAAGAAGAATGTAATGGATGAGTAATGTGGCATTTATGAGGGAGAGGATAGGTGCATTTTGGTGGAGAAACATGAGGAAAAGTGACAATGTAGAAGACCTGTGCTTTGATGGGAGGGTAGTATTATTAGGGTTCTTCATTAAGTGATTTTCAAGTGCGTGGATTGGATTATTCTGGCCCAAGATAGGAACAAGTGGCAGGCTCTTGTGAATAGTAATGAACATATATACAACAATGGGACCAACAAATACACACATATTAGTTCATACATACAGTGAACTGCATGTTTCGACCAACTAAGTGCCCATCATCAGGGATAAAAATACAAAGGTTAGATACATTAAAAGTATAAAATGAAATTATAAATATATAAAAATAAAATATATATCAGAACCAATACAAAGGTGTAATTACAATTAGAAAAGCCAATGATTTAAAAAGTATCTACATAAATATGAGTTATTGCAATAAGAATGTGTTAATATTGGTTGGATGGTGTACATAGAAGTTTTAGTTAGCAATTGACTATCCAGGAGAAATTGTTGTGTTGTGGATAGTGTGGTAATGAACCTTCCGTGTTCATAAAATTCTGTGAGTTCCTTGACTAGCTTTTAGGCATAAAGGTTTTCAAGTAGGACCCTTTTCCATGGGGTTAGTTACATTCAGTATGTGCTACACAGCATAATGTTGGTTTTCTGATACAGATTATAAAAGGTCTGAAGTATAATCAGTGTGTGGACTGGTGGTCTTTTGGCGTTCTCCTGTATGAAATGTTGATTGGTCAGTCTCCATTCAGTGGCTGTGATGAAGATGATCTTTTCTGGTGTATTTGCAATGAGCAGCCACGCTTTCCAAGGTTCCTCTCACGAGAAGCCAACGGCATACTCTCTCTGGTAAGCTGTTGTGGTTAACATGCTTCTTTACAGTTTAATGAGCTCTCATGGAAGAAAACTCAAAGATCAGTCTAAGCACAACTGTAATTTATATTCCAAATTGTTCGGTTACATATTTCTATCCCAGTCAGGCTCATCAGGCTTTTGCATAAAAACAGTATATAAAAGGTACAAAGTGCATATTGTGGGCCGGGTAGTTCAGTCGGTATAGCAACTGACTACGGGCTGGATGGTCCAGGATCGAATCCCGGTGGGGCAAGATTTT
>Ga0136643_10016000_pt1 | contig 11270 bp, 10 predicted proteins | sample TergutLab28metaG_FD_96883 | JGI IMG/M metagenome (GOLD analysis project Ga0136643, IMG submission 96883) | Labiotermes labralis P1 segment gut microbial communities from Petit-Saut dam, French Guiana - Lab288 P1 (version 3) (version 3) | ecosystem: Host-associated > Arthropoda: Insects >... | reverse complement strand
CCCCCACCCACCCACACACACCCCACACACACCACACACACACACACACACACACCACATACACACACACACACACAAACACACAATCTGGCAACCAACCAAATCGCAGCTAATCCATTCAAGCGAAACACAGTCTTACGACCAAACTTTTGAACTCTTCTTCAACTGATATTGTAAATAAATGGCGCGCCTAATTTTAGAACCACCCTGCACCATCTGTTTCTCCGAGAAAGTAGATAATAAAATTTTACGTCATAAATCGTAAGCCGTAAAATTTATTTTGGTCCATAATTCGAGTAGTATGTACTCCTTGCCAGGTAGGCCAATGGGCCAAGCAAACGGGGTCATAACGTAAAAAGGTCTAACTGCGTACTATACAGCTTGACCTTTATTCGCTGGCAGCCTTTCACAATCTGTCGACGTAAAGAACGCCAGCTGCATTACACTGGACTTACTGCAGCACCTTGAAGGCCCCAACGACCATTTCAGCTTCTGTTTTTGTTGTTTTCAGACACGCCGAAAGAGCAGTCTGTGTTTGTTATGCTGAACGGCGAGGAGTCGGAACTTTGTTTCGTAAACCTGGCAAATCCTAAGGTAAGACACAGCGGCTTCTTCTGTTCGCCCACTGCGTGCTGTCAGTAAATTCTCCCTGCCTTACGCGACATGCGTATAATTTTAATTTGTAGAGGTAAAGGTAAGTTGTTTTGTATGGGTGTGAAACTTGGTCGCTCACACTGAGGGAGGAACGTAGGCTGGGGGTGTTTGAGAATAGGGTGTGGAGGAGAATATTAGGGCCTTGTAGGGACGAGGTGATAGCGGAGTGGAGAAAACTACATAATGAGGAGCTTAATGATCGGTACTGCTCACCCATTATTGTTCGGGTGATCAAATCGAGGAGGTGGGCTGGGCATGTAGCTCGTATGAGTGAGAGGAGAGGTGGGGAAGTCTGAGGGAAAGAGACCACTTGGGAGACCCAGGCATAGAAGGGAGGATAATATTAAGATGGATCTTCAGGAAGTGGGATGTTGGGGTATGGACTGGATCGAGCTGGCTCAGGATAGGGACAGGTGGCGGGCACTTGTGAATGCGGTAATGAACCTTCGGGTTCTATAAAATGCGGGGAATTTCTTGACTAGCTGAGAACCGGTTAGCTTCTCAAGAAGGACTTTGCTGCATGGAGTAAGCAAGAGGTAAAGGTAAAGGTATAACTTTCCGGTAACAAGTCACGAAGAATCAGAGAGGGGATGGAATGTTGGGCTTCCATCCTTACTTTGACATTCGGCACAGCTACAACGGCAGAGCTGAGCTGTACGCTCCGGCCGCACTTTACCCCCCAAAGCACATTATTATTGCTGCGTGATCGCTGAAGAAAACTGTCCGTCTGTTTTGGTTTCTACAGTTTGCAGTGGCGGATATGGCTACTTCCGCGGTCTTATGGCGTTCTTCAATATTGAAGCTCCTTTCTCTTTATTTTTACCCTTTCATGTGTTTTTTCGGACTCACTTAACCCCAGGACTACTGAAAGCAGACAGAAGGAATAGGTAACTTGAAAATCTCCAAGGATCCTACCGGGAATCGAGCCCGGAGCCTCCCGTCTTGTGGCGCAGTGCCTAAACCAAATGAGGCACCGCTCGCGTCGTTTCCACTTCCAGAAAATACATAAAGTGTGTCACGCTTGCGTGCGTGAGAAGTGCACAGTGCAACAAGCAATCAGCAGGATATCATCTAACAGAAAAATTTCTCTCCGCCTTACGAAGGTTTTCATTCAACTTAGGTACGCCCTACTTATTTTGCATACCGCACACTGCAAAATACAAGGTGTCCGGCTTAAAACGGAACCGGCCCACATGGTGAGCATTAACGTGTACAGTTTGAGGGGCGCTTTTCTTTTAAATCGTGGGACTAGACGCCGTAGAGCGTACGACATCACTGCTGCATGCAGACCGACGACGCCACCTGCTCTGCAGTGCTCGGCTCTGCTCAGTGCCACGTTGAGAAACTCCCCCCAAAAAGCTGTTAACAACTAACTAATTAACTCAATGGGGTAAAGTCATTCTTGACTATCCGTGCCCCTCGGCTATACAAGAAGTCATCTGCATTTGTATCATCACCGTGTACACAACAGCCCCCAAATGAGCTAAGACGTGACACTGGTGCAGGGGGTGATCGGAACCCGACGTTTCGCCAGAACGTACAGCCCTCATCTTCAAGGGTCACTCGGTCCTATTAAACCGAATTCTTCTAGGGTCTACTAAACCTGCAGATGAGGGCTGTACTTTCCTTCGCAGCTTCGGGACCCGATTACCCCCCTGAAGCAGCGGTACATCTAAGAACCGAATACTCAAAACAATGGATACTAAGCTAAATTATCATGAACTAAACTTTTAGTTCCCTTCCAGCTTTCAAGATTAGTAGTTTGACTGCAGTTGTACCACGTTCAGAACATACAAAGTCCCGACGGTAGGCTTCACTGTTTCACCAAAAACAGCTTCAGCATTACTATGCAGTAACACTGTGCTGTCCGGAGAGTCCAGTTTCTAATAACGTCCTTTATACATTCTACTGTCCATCAGCAGAGAGGTACCTTTGCATGCGACGACCAAAGGACAGTGGTTGCTATTTGCACCACCTGCTGTAACGTCAAAAGAACTATGCAATTTCGCAGCACAGTGTACTATGCCTTCTGTATGAGTCTCACAACACACAGCGAATGTTTGTAATGCAGAAGGGCTGATTTCTCTGCGAGGTAGGAACTGGATTTCCATGTATTATTTAGATGGCCCTCTTTCATGGCTTATTTTAGCACGACTCGTGCGTAGGATTTTTCAGAACAATCGGTCGATCTACCTGGTGGAATGAAAATTAAGAAATGTTTGGGGAAAAAAACATGTTGAAAGAAGAAATAATCTGACCTCCGACCCAAAATTTGCTCAGCTAAAGTTGTCTAAATGCCGGTCCCAGTGTCCGCGCGGTCTAAGGCGTAGGTCTGCCGCCGCTCGCCTGCTGAGATTGTGGGTTCGAATCCCACCGGGGGCATGGATGTTTGTCTGTTGTGAGCGTTGTCAGGTAGAGTTCTCTGCGATGAGCTGATCACTCGTCCAGAGGAGTCCTACCAACTGTGATGCGTCGTTGTGTGTGATCTATAAACCTCAAGAATGAGGAGGCCATGACTCGCGTTAGGCCGCAGCGCCACAGGGAGAGGACAGAAAGCTGTCTAAATAAACGTTAACACTACGAAGAACACAGAGACACGCCCACCTACCAGACTACACGGTGCCACACATCTTAAAACCACAACACAAATCCGACCACTGTCAAAATGACGTTGTTCATTAAATTCGTACTGAATAATATTCCGATTCGACAATTTGCTACAAAATGGTCTTCAAGTGTGCACACATTTACTGAAGTTATGTATGTTCAAACTGGGGGGGGGGGCGGACATTGGGGCCGCACACAGGAAATCATAGTGCAAGGGTACACAGTGTTTCGGTTGTGAAGCAAAATCCTACAGCGGATGTAATTAAGTTTCCACAGCTAGACTGATGACACAGAGAGGTGGCTGAAAATGGGCGAAACAGCATAAATGTCGGGGGATTAACCTTTTGACGCCTAATGTCAACTATAGTGGTCGTACCGCACCGCTAACCTCTAAAGTTGCATTTCATATATTTATTCAACAAATACTTATAGGTACTGAATATTTTAAACATGGCATATACTCTCCGTTTCTTTCTCTTCAAAATGCAGTTTGTTTCCTAATTCTAACGTATTTGGTTCCTGTATTATTCACATTTTATATACAGGGTGTGCTAAAATTAAAAATAAAATTCCGGCGCCAAAAGGTTAATACTAAGAGTGACAAGGAGTACTGCGGTGCAGCAGTCACGTGTGGACCGTCATTCGTGACACCTCGTTCGTAAAATCTTCCTTACAGCAGACATAATTCCGTTGTTGCAAAACTGATCAGACGATAGATATCGCGCTGTGCAGAAAACAAAATGTGATTTGTTAACAATTGGCAACGTCGAAAGACAAGTCAAACACGATTTATGGATCCTAATTTAGACGGTGCGTGGACGACGACATTAAGAGCAGGCTAAATGCAGGGACAGAGCCTGCTACCATTCTGAACAGACTGTTTTGTCTTCCAGTTTGCTATAGAAAAACAATGATGTCTAAACACAAACAACCGGATTGTAGATGTTGTTTACTTTATTGAAAGTGGAACTTACAGTGACGCACAAATGAAGACACAGGGTGTTCGAGAATGGGGCGCTGAGTACGATACTTGGGCCTAAGAGGGAGGAAGTGTTAGGAGGGTGTACAGCTCAGGGAGGATGAGATGGGCGGGGGTGTGTCACGCATGGGACAGAAATGCACAAGGGGTTTGGTGGGTGAACACGAAGGAGACAGCTTGGAACACCTAAGCGTATATGATCAATATCAAAATGGATGTTACGGGACTTGGGGCAGTGTAGATTGGATTTATCTAGCTCAGGATAGGGACAAGTGGCGGGCTGTTGTAAAACATGGTAACTGAGCATTCGGGTTCCATTAAATGTGAGGAATTTCTTGAATAGCTCAGGAAATGTCAGATTCTGAAGGACTCTGCTCCATGGAGTAATAAAATTGCTCTGACCTTTCCAGGAGGAGCTTGACAGAGCGAACCCACCAGATGCATTTGTGGTTATGTACTCGGTGATCGACAAGGCCAGCTTCCAGAGGGCGGAGACTGAACTGGCCAGGCTGCAGGACTGGGAACTCGTGCGCTCCAGACCGGCCATCTTGGTGGGCAACAAGGTGGACCTCGTGCGCAGCAGAGCAGTATCAACACAAGGCACGTCATGGCGCATTCCTCAAGGCTTTAAGATAAATTCGATATACTTAACAGGCGCTTAGCTAAAATAGACACGAGTACAGCGATTTTCTAAAATACGTCATTTATCATACTACAATGACTTTGATGTAAATGCAGGTGAAAATCCATTGTTGTCAAGTTATCACACTGCGCAGGGTCAACAGGTTTCGGTATTTAGTTACAGCGTATAGATTTTGACAATGGTTTTACGTAATACCAACAATATGCAAACTCTTTCCATTGGGTATCTGTGAGAATGGAAGAGTCCTGACTGTTGTCTATATTGGGCAGGTTACATGGAACATAACAGCATTTAAAAACAAAGCCTGAAATCTTAATGAAATGTGTAGCCATTTCATGTTAAAAGCTAATTTGCCAACTGTTTGTAAAATGGGCGATACTTGTTCTCTATGAAGTAACAACACAGGGCCTTACGTGGAGACCACGTCCGCCCGTCCCTAACCTATAATCAGAGGTTAAAACGTTTAATCGAATTGTCATGAAATTCGGTATAAAACTTCACACACGCACAAAAAAAATGACGACGTTTCACTAATATTGGCCCAGTGACAGTCACATTTCACTCGCGTACGTAAATCAGTGTCTACGCACTGCGTTACACATTTGTTGGCCGAGTTTGGTGACATTCGATGTAAGAGAATTGAACACAGTGCCGTTGGACAGCTGTGGGTCACGTGAAAATCTATGATACTAAAGCCATACTTTCTGTACGTGATGGTGTAAATAAATGTGATTAGGCATTTTCTACATTTTTCGGTCCGATTCTGATAAAATTTGGTACAGAAGGTATCTACAGCATTTCGTGCCGTCAGAATCTGTCAGGGAAGGTTTGATTTCATGGACGTAAATAAGCTACGTACAGTTGCGCGGGGCTTTTTTTGACAATAAGAATAACTTAGTGAAGTCCACATTGCAGGTAACGCTGTCTCCAAAACTGCCCATGTTTGCACCGTGCACATTCAGCGCAATCTTCAAATCAATCCCCCCTCCAAGGGGCACGTCTCGTACTGAATTTTATCAAACGCACTAGAAATTTAGAAAATATGCGCAAACTTTCATTTCTCTCCCTCTAAGCACGCCACTCACCGCCACCGATTGTCACGTAACCCACACAAAATACTCCGCGCTACTAAGTGGACATCTTTACCAAATTTCACCCAAATCGGGCAAAAAATGTGGACAATGATGGAAGTGTGCTTATCACTGCGCCGATTTTCGAGGAACTCTCGCTTGGTCGAAAGACTCCCCCCCCTCCCCCCTTCCAAGAACTCTTGCACTGAGTTTAACGAAAACCCGACCCAAAACATTGGTCGCTGATATTAGGTCACACATAGACGGACGAACTGACATCGTTACCACATAAGGTGTTCGCTTTTTTTTCACTTTGTAAGGAACGCCTAATTAACCTAATGGTTCATTCTTTGACACATGTCAACACCGTATTACCAACTGACACTACAGGACAGATGGGAACAGAATTCATTACTACCATCTTCTGCTTCTGTTTGTAACTAAGCATGCGGTCTCCACACAAAAACACATTACAATAAAATAACAAATAGATATTTCCCTCATTGATAATTAACATGCCATTAGACATGGCCATGTTCACTCCAACCCATGTCACTGATGTGCGATATTTTTTTCAGATGGCAAATGCCTGGCGTGCACATACCGTGCTAAGTTCATTGAAATCTCCGTAGGAATTAGCCACAATGTAGACGAACTTCTGGTAGGAATCCTGAACCAGATTCGTCTGAAGCTGATTCATTCACATCTTTCTGATAAAGAAAGTTCAGCACATTGGTACAAGAGTCGAGGTGTGGTGCGCGCCAGCATGAAGGCTCGCCAGATGTTCACATGGTTATTTGGAAAAGAAGACTCAAAATTCAAGAACTGTGAGAACTTGCATGTTCTGTAGTGACAAGTGAAGGGATTTTTTTTGTGCTAATGAACACAGGAAAACACACCACTTAACTACCAAATATGGAGTCAGCAATCAGTCTGTACAGAAATAATATCTGCGGATGGATGTAACGGACAAGAACCCGCGCCGTCGGACACGTCAAAACTGACGCGGGATGTGACTGCTTCCCTTCTTTCATTTATCACCAGCACAGCCTACTTCTAGTTCTATCCCTGCTATTTTCCATCCATTTTATTTGTTCATTCCTCTTCCCCTCTCTTTGTACCTCACAATCTTGTTAATATCCCTGATAATACATTACTCTCTCTCCTTACACTCATCCCTTCCATTTTCCCGACCTATCGTCACCTGTTGCGCTATATCCTTTCAACAGCAAACCGGCTTCTTCAGCAAGTACATCAAGGGGGCACTGCATGTATGTAGCATTTGACGTGTGTTGGGGCCAAAGAAAACTACACTGTACGTAATAACGAACTTGAAAGAAGGCATCACGAAGTGCTAGAATGAATCGACCCAGCAGTCGGCCATCTTCAGGCCTACATGGCAGATTGAGTCAGTGGTGCTGTGTGCACATTGGGATCCCTATATGTTTACAATAATAAAATACATAAAATCTGGTAAGTTTCTTTACTAAGGGCGAAAGAAATATGTAATACACATTTATCTGGTTAAAATGCTTAAAATCATAGGTTGATATTTAACAATTAAAACAGTTCCTATCATCACTCGGGTATCCTGTGGGAATGTGAGGTTATAGCACATTATCGTCCGCCGGAGTGAGTTTCATGTTATTACAGCTTCTCGGGGGTGCACGTGTTGTCAAGAAGCTGTAATAACATGAAACTCACTCCGGCGGACGATAATGTGCTATAATCTCACATTCCCACAGGATACCCAAGTGATAATAGAAACTGTTTTAATTGTTAAATATCAACCTATAATTTTAAGAATTTTAACCAGATAAATGTGTATTACATATTTCTTTCGCCCTTAGTAAAGAAACTTACCAGATTTTATGTATTTTATTATTGTAAACATATTGGGATCCCAACGTGCACACAGCACCAATGACTCTGTCTGCCATGTAGGCCTGAAGATGACTGACTGCTGGGTCGAAACATGTAGCCATACGTATAAATAAAAAGGTAGAGCTGACATATAATTAATTTTATTATATGTAATAATCACACAAAAAGATGCCAAAATGGCTGCGAAAGTGAAGACCAATAAATGTCAGTGAGGTAATGGAAGTGCAAGAATAAAACATGACAAGATTAAGAATTTATCTGATTAACGGCTCAAAGAACCAAAAGTGGGGACAAATTGTATTTTCATTCGCATTGTATTATGATTTGAAATGAGTGATATACATTCTTTGACCCAGATGTAATCAGGCGGTCGTACAGTTTTCTTATATTACATGCTTATTCTGACAGTTACAAGTCATTATGGAACAAAAGTACATTAAGAGAGGAGGCCAAATCAAAATGTTACACTCTGATACATACAGCACATGAAACTCAGGAAATTGCAACACTAAATTCTAGTTTTTGATTTAGAACACACACTACTGCAGTACTGAGACACAACTAGACTAGTTATGGCATGCGAAAGAAAAACGCAACTGTTAAGAGAGAGAGAGAGCAGTAAATTTAGGATAAAGATGTAAAACACACAACTCAGGAAAATACTTGCCATATCTTCAGCAAGAACAATAAAAAACACTTAACTGTAAATACCAAAGGCTAAAATTTATACAAATTTATACAGTGCACTCTCCAGGGTTGCCAACCTGCATATAGGTAATTTAGTGCATTACATATATGTATATATAAATGAAATAAGCTACATTACAGTTTGTAACACTGCTTGGGGGTGGGGACAAGAAACGTTGGCTTTCTTGTTTCCAAACAGAAATTTTTACCTAGGCTAAATGTAACTTTATTAGAAAACAAATCCCTAGTTAAGTACAGAAATATTCATATGTGCTAGAATGAAGAATTAACCCTTTAAAACGGTGGTAACTATATGAACCACCTCCTTTAACAATAAAAACCCCACATTTGCCCACACAATGTATTTCTGTGTTCACATATTAATTCCCTAAACAGCATACACAGCTGTTCTTCATAATGTTGATGGACTGTGTAGTCTGTGAGGTAAGAACTGAATTTGTATTAAACTTGGTAAACAGTGATTATTCATAAAATTCCTATTTGAATTTCAGATCTACTGTCATAAAGGTGAAGTAAATGAAGTCTAGACAGATTAACACATTTGGTAATTCACCTTGGACTTACTTCTGAAATTTAAATTTACAACTATCTTCCCATCTACATAAAACAAAAAATTATGAACCCCAACACTGACTATCAGCCTTATCCTTGTAACTTCAAATGTTAACACTTTGAGTTCCAGCCCTTTAGCATTTTGTCGGGTCCAGAAACCCAGGCATTTTTTACATATTTTTCCATCTGACCCAAACAGAAGTTCAAGCCGTGAATGTTATAACACGTACGCAAATATATAAACCAGAGATGCACTCACATGTGGGCCGCGCAGGAAGCTGGGATAGCCTGGGCTTGGGTTTGGGCTTCAGAGTGTTAATAACATACTGATTTGGAGTATACCAAATTTAAAATGGTAACTGATCTACTTCCCTTAATAAGCATTCAGACAGCTGATACAACGGTGTCTTACGGCATCACTGACAGCCTTCATTTGAACTCATGATGGTATGAACAGACAGACACAGCAAACCTGACACAAGTCTCCAAAATCCAAGCACGCTGTCCCATAACACTCCCACCTATGGACTAACTCCTTACTTAGACATGCATATAAAATGGGGTTTCATTCCCTGTACCAACATAGTTGTGAACCGGTTGTACGATTAACTCCCAGTGGGTAAAGGAAGTCTCACGAGAGGGAATGGAAGAAAAATTGGTTTTCTTAAAGTCGTTTTACTGAGCTTCGGCAGATTTTCCAGTTAGATGCTGCCTTATGTACACCCAAGACACAAACTTAGTACACATGCAAATGACATAACAGCTGATGCAAATGAGCTAGTGTAACAACACTGTTGCCAACTGCTGCAAATCAAAAACTGAAAGCAAATGAATATAATCACAGTTGAATATGTCACTATCCCAGTAACGTGACACTCACCATTTCATATGTTGTCAAACGCAGATGAAAAGGGCCTAAAAATACATACTTACAAATTTCTTTTGTATGCTTTTTGTGCATGGAATAAATAAAGTTTGTTTAAAATGGAAAAGCCTCTATATACTGTGCTTATAAACAAGGTAACATTTGCTTTGAAGTAACAATGAAGTCACAAATGACAGGAGTACGAACAGTTTCATTCTGAGTTTGAGGGGGCTGAAAAAGACTGTAGAAATGCTACTTTCAGCACTTACCGAAATAGAACACAAAGAAGAACAATTCTTATATGTATGTAATTATTCATGTATCAATATAAAAATTACATACATGTTAAGAAATAACTTTATTCATAGCCAATCTGAATTCGAAGACCAACTCCACACAACCTCACTACACACACATATATATATATACGTGTGTGTGTCAGCAGGTGTACATATTTCAATGCTATTTTGTGCAGTTAACTTGTACTTGCTGACAAACATCAAACACAATTTGACAGCCAGTCAAGTATCTTGATGACATTCCAAGTGACCAGTTCTTACACAAATTCATTGGCCTGTTCCATTCCAAAGTATTCAAGTACTTCACAGCAGATCTCCTGTTACTTGCTTGCTGATATGCAAGACACGTGAAAATATGCTTTACCAATATCCAAATATGACAAGAAAACACGTGCATCCTATATCATGCTCATGTTCCTAACAGCACTCACATAACACAGAATGTACATTACTCCCGTGGTTTAATTGGCTGTCATTTCCACTGAAACATACAGTTACTTTAAGGTGCATACCAGTCAACACACCATTATATTCAGTATGAAACAAGCTACCTATCAAAAGACTAGCCATCAACAGGCCTAACTACAAGAATACAAAAGGGAGTATATCTGACACCTATATATCTTGTATTCTTGTAACTAGGCGTGACGATTTCAGCCAGAATGTGTGGCCTTATTCTTTCTGAATACAATGTTATGTTTACTGACTGCAGCATTTATTGGTATTTAATGTGCAACAAGGATGTAACACCTTAAAATGAATTTAATACCATTACTTTAGGCTGTTTTTGAATCCCAATATTTTGTTGTAGAAAAAAACAATTTTATTATTATTTACTTACTTACTCCATGGTGCAGAGTCCTTCTTGAGCAGCTAACTGGTTTGTAGCTAGTCAAGAAATTCCCCGCATTTCACGGAACCCGAAAGTTCATTACCGCACTCACAAGCGTCCGCCACCTATCTCTATCCTGGGCCAGCCCAATCCAGTCCATATACCCACATCCCACCT
>Ga0136643_10015996_pt1 | contig 11271 bp, 5 predicted proteins | sample TergutLab28metaG_FD_96883 | JGI IMG/M metagenome (GOLD analysis project Ga0136643, IMG submission 96883) | Labiotermes labralis P1 segment gut microbial communities from Petit-Saut dam, French Guiana - Lab288 P1 (version 3) (version 3) | ecosystem: Host-associated > Arthropoda: Insects >... | reverse complement strand
ACCATTGTCTACAACAAGTGTACCGCCACTATTTACCCGAACCAACGAACCGCCACCATTATTAGGTCTACCGCCATTAATAGTAATGTTTTCCAAAATAAGCGTAGCGTTGTTATTCACGGTGAATAAATTGCCAACCCTATCGCGTGTGAGCGTAACAGGGTTAAGGGCATTCTCACTACGAATTGTGAGGGTGCGTCCGGCGTTAGCAGGGATAATTAATAGTGTATCAATGTTAAGGGGTGCCATAACGTTTATAATCACATTGACTGTTGCGGTGTCATAAGTTGCAATTGAATCCCTCAAAGCTGTGAAAGAACTCACACTGATTTCTCGGGAGGTTTGCGCTTGCACAGAAAATACTGCTGCGCAAATTAGGGTTAAGGTTGTAAGTAGTTTTTTCATGGTTATTTTGTTTTAGTTGTTAATTTTATTGGGAAAAGCAAAAAAAACACCAGGCGAAAAAATCGTCAAAGTGGTTATTATAGATTTGCAAAGAATGTTTATCTTTGCAAATTTGAAATTTCGAAAAATTAAATTCCTTGAGGGTGGGTGGGAATTTAGGAGGTGTGTGTGTGTGTGTGTGTGTGTGTGTGTGTGTGTGTGTTTACACAAATATCTGAGAAAACCAAATTATTTTGGCAAAAGTTTTCAGTATTTTTCAACACATTTAACATCGGATTGTGCACATTTTTTTGCGAAGGTACGAAAATTTATTGAAACATCCCAATAATTTCCCGTGTTTTTTCTACAACTTCGGCAAGTTTTTTCGGTGATTTTGCTTCTGCGATAAATCGCAAGTACGGTTCTGTGTTTGATGGTCGAATGTTGAACCACCAATCTTCAAATTCCAAACGATAGCCGTCGAAATCGTAGTACTTCACACAGTTTTCCGTGTTTTGGAAATGATCTCTCACGGTGTTCATTGCTTCGATTTTTTGGTTCAACGTGAAATTGATTTCACCCGAATTAGAATAAGTTTCTAACTTCGAAATGGCTTGCGAAACCGAAATGCCTTGTGCTTTAAATTTACTAAAAATATGTAGTAATAGCGAACAAGCCATCAACGCAGAATCGGAATAATAAAAATCACGGAAATAATAATGCCCTGCTAATTCGCCACCAAAAATACCATCGATTTCACGCAATTTAATTGCGGCAAACGCACGTCCGACGCGCCACATCTCAACTTCGCCTCCCATCGGTGCAAGATATTCGGCAATGGCTTTCGAACTACGAATGTCTATTAACACTTTGCCTTTTTGACCTTTTTCCTCTAAAAAATAATGTCCTAAAATTCCAATCATTAAATCCGGTGAGATGAATTTTCCGTTTTCGTCAACGAACATCACACGGTCTGCGTCACCATCGAAAATCACACCGATATCGGCGTTAGTTTTTTTAACTAATTTTTGCAAATCCACAATGTTTTCAGGTTCGAGCGGATTAGGCTCGTGATTGGGAAATGTGCCGTCCAACTCATCAAAAATGTAATGAGTTTTGTTGCCGTAAAGTTGTTTTACGAATAAGTTGCACATGCCGTTCGAGCAGTCCATCGCTATATTCAGATTGTCGAAAGGCAATAGCCATGTTTTTTGAAACTCCAAATATTGTTCGGAAACAGGATACGAAATCACCTTTCCTTTTTCGGTTTTTGGAACTACAACACGCTCCTCTGTCCAGCGTTCCAACTGCCCCAAGCCTGTGTCAAAACCAACCGGCAAAGCATCTTTTTTTGAGACTTTCAAGCCGTTGTATTCTTTTGGATTGTGCGATGCCGTAATCATTACGGAAGCATCGAAATCGAATTTTGCAGTTGCCCAATACACCATCGGCGTAGTGGATAATCCCACATCATAAACATCCGCACCCGCATCGTTGATACCTTGACAAAGTGCAGCAAAAATTTCCGGCGATGATTCACGAACATCACGCCCTACCAAAATTTTGGTTGCGTTTAGTAATTCCGGCAAAAAATAACCGATTTTATAAACCGTGTCTTTATTGAAGTCTCTGTTGTAAACGCCTCGAATGTCGTAGGCTTTGAATGCTGATCCCGGTCCTGATGCTCCCATTTTCGTATTGTTTTTGAACCACAAAGATACGAAATATACCTTAAACTTCCAAATCCAATCTGCAGTCAGTAATGAAAGCGAACAAAAACGAATTATTCCAAATACGGTGCAAGGAATGCCTCAATCTCTTCAAAAGATGGACGTGGTGCGTTGATCGAGATAATTTTCCCGTCTTTGTCAAATGCCATAAAACGTGGAATCCCTCTAACGTTGTATCTTCGTGCAAATTCCGAATTGAAATTATCCGGAATAACAAACTGTCGCAAAGTTGTCGGATTGGCTTCCAAAAAGGCTTTCCATCGTCTGAGGTTATTATCCAACGAGACGCTTATAAACTCAATGTTCGGATTATCACTGTGTCGCTCTGCGAGCCTTTTGAAATAGGGTTTTTCGAGTCTACACGGGCCGCACCAAGTCGCCCAAAAATCAACATAGACAACTCTGCCTTGACCAATGACATCAAGGAAACGCACCGTATTTCCGTTTATATCCTGCATTTCAAAATCTATGGCCGAAGCTCCTTTTGCCAATCCTACTAACTGGTTGTATAGGTTTGTGATGCTTTCTTGTTCGTCTGCATCTGATGCAATTTCCCTGTACAATTGGTAAGCCCTTGATAAATCGGGGCTTCCACCCATCGACATTTCGCTTCTCATTACATCTCTCGCCAAGCGATTGACCATGGCTTGATCGGTAACTTTCCGTTGAATGACTCTCAACTGTCGTATGGACATACCTTCGTCGTCAGGGTTTTCTTCGATTCCGAGATACCAACGAAGAACCTGTCCTGCGATTTGAACGTTGTTTTCATCGTTTAAATCTATCGATCTTACGAAGTTTACAAAATCCGCATCAGCATCCATTCTTTCTCCTGCACTTCGTCTTGCCCAAGCGAAACGAAAAAGTACTGCGTCTTGGTCTTGATTTAGCACGGCAGTGTTGGCTGTTCTAAATTCGGTATCGCTTGCTTTTTCGAGCCATGCACGAATAGGGTTGAGTTTTTCTTGAACAAAAATTCGATAGTCATTAAACGTTGCAAAGGTTCCGACATTTTCTAATCCAATTGCAGGATTCGGCATCGTTATTAAAAAAAATCTTGCTTGCAAAAACTCCGATTCTGCTGTATAGTCTCCGCTATATTCGACATTAAAAACGGTTCGTCCGGCTTCGTTACTTGAACTTGTGACTTGAACTCGATTTGTTTTTCCGTTTGCCATATGAACCAGCACAAACATGGGACTTTCTCTGTAATACTCCAAATGCAGCATAACCTCAGTAGGATTTTCAAATAACCTTGAATATTCGAATGTCCCGTTTTGCTGAATTTGGATTGTGTCTAATATCCGACCTTCGGAAGTTGTGAACATGGCAACTACGTTGCCTTCGCCTGTGAAATTATCCACCGAGCCGATTAATCTTGCCGGTGTTGTGGATTGTGCAAAAAGCGTGTTTGCCAAGAGTGCAAAGATGAGAGGTAGCAGAAGATTTTTTTTCATAACTATTGTTTTTTGGGTTTTCATAACATTTGGGTTTTTAGAGTAAAAAAAAACCAACTGCCACGAACAATGAATCCGACAGTTGGTTAAATTATTAAGTAAATTTAGTTGTCTCTCACGCAGCGGAGCAGATTTCCTCCTGTAAAACCATTATCGTTTTTAGGTTGTGTCGCTCCCGGGTCAATAGTGAAAAAAGGAGGCGATTCGGCAAGCTGATTACTCATAATAGCCAAAGTATGCGACCCTAATCTGTTAGCACTGAATTCACTTATAGACCAATAGCGTCCCATGTGATTGCCTATGAAAAGTTCTCCACCCCAATCATTCAAATATCTATCACGAAGTGCTGGGTTAAATGCCGGTGTGCCGCTACCTCCCAGTAGAATATCTAAATTGATAAAGTCGTATCTGGTTGGGACTCGCCAAGGATAAGGACATAGTTCATCTCGAAATCTGTACACCGCACACCACGAAAACACATCCCCCCTAAAGCCCGGAAGCGAACGGCAATCTGCATTGAAGGGTTCTTCATTCGTGCCTCCGTCAAAAATTGTTTTATTGCTACAAACGGTAGTCGTTACGGCATCTGACCAAATTTGTGTAGTCGTTCCATTCGTAAAATTCCATGTTTCGTCTGTGGCAAAACCTATTGTACCCAAACCTTGACCCCAACCCGGCGTTTCAAGATTGCAATGGAGGGGTACGGTTAACGCTGTCGTAGCTACATGCCCTCCGTCTTCTGTAGTTACCGTAATCAGAGTTTCGCCATGCCTTAATGAAAGTACTCGACCTGCTGCATCTACTGTTGCAATGGTCGGGTTGCTGCTTGTCCAGGTTACATTTGTGTTCGTAGTGGGACAGGTTGGCAAAATAAAGGCTTGCAAAGGCAGGCTGTTGCCCACAAAAAGTGTTGTTGAATCCGCTACATTCAATTCTACAGCAAAAATATCAAGTGCTACAGTTACAGTGCAAGTAACAACAAAATTTCCGCTTCGGGTTCTTGCCGTAATATAGGCTGTGCCATCTATCGAATGCGCTGTAATCAAGCCGGTTGCATTTACCGACGCAATTGCCGGATTGGAGCTTTCCCAGATTACGTCTCTGTTAGTAGCATTTTGCGGCCATACATTTACTTCAAGCTGAAAGGCTTCGTTTGCACAAAGTACGGCGTTGGTTTGGTTTATCGTTATGCCTATAACTTCAGTATCGTTATTACACGATTGAAGTACAAACAACAAAATGATCGTGGTTGTGAGAATTTTTTTCATACGCAAACAATTTTAAGCATTACTGACCGACAAAAATATCCGAAACAAAAGCACTCTCAGATTTTTCGAGTGCTTTTGTCGGAAAATAATTAAATTATTGAACATCTCTCACACAACGAAGTGCTATAGGTGTTCCTTTTCCACCACTTGCTGCGGGGGCGAGAGAACGTGCAGCAGCAGCATTATCCGGATTCGGCAAAGTCAAACTCAAAACTCTTCCGGATGCGTCATTTGCTTCTGTCGAACTCCAGTAGGAGCCTGATATACCCACATTTTGGAAGTCCCCCGGTTCTATTCCCAAACTAGCAAGAGGGTTCCATGAACCAATAGGCCTTGGTGCCCATCTTGGAATCCATTCTTCTGCCAAACGTTCATCTAAAGTTGGATCGCTGCCACTGGTAACCATTTCGCCTGTTCCTGTTCCACGGAGTGCTATATCTAAATTGATGAAATCTTGAGCGGTTGGAACCCGCCAGCCGTCCGGACAAAGGATATTGCGGAAACGCATTACAGCACACCAGCTGAATCCATCGCCAAAACCTTCGGCACTTTTACGACAATGAGTCATCCAGCCGGTCGCAAGAGCACCACCATGCTGTGCAACAATCCATTCTGTATCTGCAGCGACACATTGGTCGGATACAACAACATCAGACCATTGCTGACTACCTACTGTCCAAATTTGATCGGTTAAGAATCTAGCTGAAGTAATTGTGATCATATTATCATCTAAACAAAAGTCAGGAACCATATTAGGATTATCAGATACGGTTACCGTTCTAGTTACCGTTACACCGGAACCATCAGTAGCTGTAGCCGTAAGGATTGCCACACCTACACCACGTGCATCTGCTACTACTGTGGTCGCACTAAATTGAGGATGCCTCAGTTCTACTACATCCGGATTGCTTGATGTCCAGACGACAGTTCTGTCGCTTGCATTCATTGGTAACGGCGTTGAAATTAGTCTCAAGGCACCGGCAGTTTCTTCACCCCAAAAATGAAGAACGATATTGTCTTCTCTGTTTACTGTTATGCTCTCAACAAGAATAAGCTCTACAGTTACAGCGCACTCAGCAAAAAGTTCGGAATAACGTGCAAGCTCTACACGGATTGTAGCCGTACCTTCACCTATTGCAGTTACAAAACCGTGTTCATTAACCGTAGCAACGGTTTCATCGCTTGAAGTCCAGATTACGTTTGGAAACGAAGCATTTTCCGGCTCAATAGTTGCAAACAATGTTATCGTGTCATTTAGGCTATTTGTTTCCCATTCTGTTTGGCTTAAGGTTACTCCGGTTACAGGGAAATACCGTGGTTGGATATCGTAAGTGCGGCTTGCCGAGAAACCACCATCCTCGGTTGTTACGGTAATGGTTACAGAACCAACTGCAATTGCAGTTACAACACCGTGTTGGTCAACAGTAGCAAAGCCATCGTTGCTTGATGTCCAAATCAATGTTTGGTTTGTAGCATTTGCCGGTGTAATAGTTGCTACCAACGTGTCGGTATAGGGTACCGGAAGATTAACAAGATTTTCGCTCAATGTAATGCCTGTTACACGTACATCTTCGTCTCTTCTACAAGAGGTGAAAACAGTTGCAACAGTGAGAATGCTTAGCGTTGCATAAGTTAGGATTTTTTTCATTTTTTGTTTATTTTTTCGTAGAGATGGACATATCCCATCTCTACACGGTTAATATTTTTTTTACGGGTTGTTTGGCATATTTGGATTAAACAATATCACCGATGGCGGTATTCTGTAGACAAGTCTGTCTTCTGTCAGAGTCCAGGTATTTGTACCATCAAAATGTGTATAGTTTTCTTTTAGGTGTTGGAATAATGGGTCGTTCCACAAGCGTCTCATATCAAACCAGCGATGTCCTGTTGCCATATACTCGAGCAAACGCTCTTGCACCATAAACCTTATCAAGTCATCTTGACTAACAACGTTTGTCGGAATTGCTTCGAAGCCCTCTTCGAAGCGATGCCTGCGAAAATGGGTTATGACCTCCCTTGCTCGTTCCAAATTTCCTGTGCGAGCTAAAACTTCAGCAAAATTGATGTAAAACATTGGCAAATCAACGCCTTCGTTATGTGCCATTCTTGCCTCTCTACGGTAATTGCTGAATGTTCCGCGATTGTACATATGCCTGCGAAGGTCGCCCTCCAAAAACATCGCCATAAATTCCGGTTTTATTAGTGCTCTTGGTGGGGCACCGCCTCCCACTCCCGGTCCAAGTGGGTTTGGCACTATCTGTCTCGTCAAAACATTTTCATGGTTTGTAGAATGAAGCATACCCGGAAATACCCCGCCGCTGTTCCAGCCAGGATTAGCCGTCCAAATGGGCATACTGTCTCTGTAGTTAAACAATTCTATCGGAATCGCTGTTCGGTTTCTTAATGCTTCGGCTTCGATAAAAGCATCTAAGGCTCTTGGGTAATTGTGTACTAACATATAAGCCCTGCCCATGATGTTGTATCCTGCAAAACGGGCTATTCTAAATCTGCTTGTGGTTATATCGCTCAAATATGGAACGGCTTCTTCTAGTTCGGTTAGAATAAAGTCCCAAATTTCTTGCACGGTAGCACGTGTGAAATTACTCAATCCTGTCGAAGCCTCCAACACAAGCGGTACGGCGAGGTCTGTGGCTGCTGTTGCCGGATTAAATGGTTTTCCGAAAAACTGCACGAGCATCATATAATTCCAAGCTCTGGAAACCCTTGCTTCTGCCTGAGTTTGTCGTCTTTCTGCAAGCGTTCCGTCTGTGGCATCCATGACCTCGTTAGCTACCAAGTTATAGATGAAAATTTGCCTATACATACCTCCCCATTCAATGGGATGATCATCCGGACTAAAAATATCGGCTTGCCACTGAAATGCGTTTCTTTGTGCCACCGTCATATTATTGAATGTTTCTGCATCTGCGATAAGCTCATCGGTCATAAAAAACCAATAATGAGAAGCATTATTAGGTATCGTACGACCCTCTGCTGATATTCTCGGAAATGCCATGTTAATTGTATGTGTACTTGCCAACAACGTGCTATAGTGCGAGATGGTGTTTGGTACATCTACACCTCTCGGCGGATCGTTCAGAAAATCAGTACATCCCCCCGAAAGAAGTGCGGATAGCGCTATCAGAAGCCCGCCCGATATTATGTTTTTTGTTTTCATAATTGCGTTATGCTTTAAATGTCTGTGTTTAGTTGAAATTTACGGTTAATCCTGCAGAAAAAGATGGACCAAAGCGTGTCAATCTTGCTGCCGATCTGAAGTTGTAGGCTTCAGGATCTATTCCATCATTGTTTGCAGCCCAGAAAAACAGATTTCCTGCCTGCAATCTTACTCTGACTGATTGCAATGATAATCTTTCGGCTACACTTCTTGGAAGAGTGTAAGATAGTGACAGGTCACGTAGTGTGATATAGGATGCACTGACTACGTTGATATCGGCAAGTGTGTAAAAAGGGATGTGTCTATCTGCCGAACTGATATTCGGATTGGCTATGTATGCAGGAACGTTGGTGTATCTTTCATCGCCCGGAAACCGCCATCTGTTTTCAAAGCCACGATCAATATTTCTATTTAGACGTCCCGTGAAAAAATCGGTATCGATTCTTCTCATCACATGCCCGAGATTATAGACAAACAAAAAACTGAGTTCAAAATTTCTGTAGCTAAAGCTGTTTGTTAAGCCACCAAACCAAAGCGGTTGAGAAGAACCCATGGATACCGATGCGTCTATATTTTCCGAAATATTAAATTGACTCGACAAAGTTATTTTGTTTCCGGCATGATCGAACACTTGCGGATTTCCAAATTCATTCAAACCTGCCCATTGGAAAGCGAAGACGCTTTGAGCGGCATATCCGGGCAAAAAACGTTGTGTTAGTCTATTTAGTGCTGTAATGTCGTGTTGTCCATATACCTGTAACACTTTGTTTCTGTTAAACGTTGCCGTCAGCATAGTTGTCCATCTAAAATCTCTTGTGCTTATGTTTCGGGTATTCAGCATAAGTTCAAAACCTCTGTTTCTGAGTGAGCCGAGATTACCTGGTGCTGCATTCCATCCTGTTGTAGGGTCTAATGGTCCCCAACCAAGCAGGTCGGTTGTTAACCTATCATAAATATCAATGCTGGCATTTATTCGAGAGGCGAAAACACTGACATCAATACCGAAATTTACCGTTCGTGTTCGTTCCCAAACAAGTTGGTCGTTTGCCGGGCTAATGATATTGCTTACTAACGATCCCAACTGAGAATTATAAGTCTGCTGAATAAGGTTGAAAGATCCACCCATTCCGGGAGCCGGCGAGTTGCCGCCAAGTCCGTAACTCAATCGGAGGTTGAGGCGATTAATCGTGGTTATATCTCTCATAAAATTTTCTTTCCCGATGTTCCATGCCACACCTGTTGACCAAATGGGTCTAAATTGCACACTCGGGTCGCTGCCAAAAAGGTTAGATTGATCCACACGAATGCTCGCATTGAATGAGTATTTTTCTTGATACGTGTAAGCCACATTCGAATAAAAGGACACGAAGCGTGTGTCCACCTCATGTGCAACAAACATACCCGCCCCCAAAAGTTGTGAAATACCCGTTCCTCCGGGTTGCACCAAAACAGTACCTGGGATACCATCTGCCAAATCTCGTTCATTATGGCGTATATAGGTCATGGTTTGAGGGTCGTAACCTCTTATATTGTTTGTTATTGTAAACAATCTGTCTGCCCGAACTTCTGTTCCGGCGAGAGCCGTAATTTGATGCGTTTTATTGTTAAAACTACGATCGAAATTCAATTGATTTCTCACAGTCCAACTGTTTTGACTAGAATTAACAGCCCTGTATATTCCACCGGATTCCAACAAATGAAATACGGGAGGGTTTGTGGAATCTTGTGTTGCAAATTGCGCACGCTCAAATCTCGTTCTATAAGACATTGCGTCTCTAAATTCTTCGTGTAATCCGCTGCTGCGTAGATATTGATACCGCCCCTCGAAATTAAGACCTTCCACAAGTCTTATGGTAAGACCTGCATTTATTCTTGTGTTGAGCAAAGAACCTTGATTGAAACCTCTATTGAGTTCGTCTAATGGGACATAGTCGAGATTTGTACGACTTCTCTCTTGGGCAAGGAACATTATGCTTTCATGGTATCTTAATGCGGCGTGTGAAAGATTGTTGCCGTTTGCATCTCGAAGCATCATATAGGGCAACAAATTGTTTACATTAGTATGTTCGGGAAAAAGCGCACTGTTGTCGTTTACCATAGCCAAGTTCGTAGTCAGATCCAAACTTATCCAAGGTGCAATATTGAAATCTTGGCGCAAGTTCACGGCATATCGGTTTCGGTTGGTTAGCAAAAGCCCTTGATAATGTTCATACATAAAAGAGCCGTGTACGGCATAATTTTGACCACCACCGGTAACAGACAAGGAATGCCTTGTCATAAATTCCGGCTGCATAAGCAAATCTTTAATTTGCGAGCGATTGTCAAGAGAACTTAATGCACTCAGTCTTCTATCCCGTTCGGCTGCACTGATGGCGTTGTTGTGGAAATCATACCAGGGTTGTTCGTGGGGAAATATCAACGGAAAAGAGTTGATAGGCAAACCAAAATTTGTGGTCATAACTTCGTTGAAAGAGTACACCGAAGGGTCAAAAATTTGATTTGCTGCTCGTATGAGTTGTTGGCTCGACATGAGATTAAGGTAGTTGAAGTCCGGACGTCCTCTCACATTGATAGTTCCATGGTAAGCCACTTGAAGTCTGCGGTCTGTGTAGCGTCCACGCCTGGTGGTAATAACGATAACACCGTTTGCAGCCTGTGCTCCCCAAATTGAAGCTGCAGTTGCATCTTTAAGCACGGTAAACGTGTGAATATCGTGTTCGTTTACCATAAGATCAACATTTTCGGCAGACATTGGCACACCGTCAACGACAAAAAGAGGCTGGCGGTTTGAGTGAGCCGAGTTCGTTCCACGGATCAAAAACATGTCTTCTCCTCCGCCATGGTTAATGCTAAGCCCTGTGGTTAAACCCTCGAGACTCCCTATTATGCTACCGCTTTGAGCAGCTCTTTCAGCTACATTTTGTCCGGAAATGATATTGAATGCTCCGGCACTGCGCTCTTGCGAAATGGTTTGAAAACCTGTTACAACGACCCCATCAAGTTCCGTTGCTGCCAACCTCATTCTTACGGCCAAATGCGTTGCTGATCCAACCGGTACTTCCATGGTTTCAAAGCCCATATACGAAATTCTAAGTACGGTTTCATCAGAAGGAACCGTAATCGAAAAATCGCCATCCATTGAAGACACTACTCCCGTGGTGGTTCCTTCTATCATTACAGTAACAAAAGGCAAGGTTTCGCCTGTTGTTGCACAAACCACCCTCCCGGTAACCTGCCGTTGTCGATTGGGGGTT
>Ga0136643_10015994_pt1 | contig 11272 bp, 6 predicted proteins | sample TergutLab28metaG_FD_96883 | JGI IMG/M metagenome (GOLD analysis project Ga0136643, IMG submission 96883) | Labiotermes labralis P1 segment gut microbial communities from Petit-Saut dam, French Guiana - Lab288 P1 (version 3) (version 3) | ecosystem: Host-associated > Arthropoda: Insects >... | reverse complement strand
TGATGCCACAGTTGAATGAAGACAGTAATGATTACATCTTTCAACAAGACGGCTCTCCGGCTCACTACAAAGACGTGCGAGGGTATCTCAATCGAAACTTGCCACAAAGGTGGATAGGACGCAAAGGAAAAAAGATGACGCATTAATGCAGTGGCCACCCCGGTCCCCAGATTTAACCCCGTACGACTTTTTATTCTGGGGATTTGTGAAGGACACTGTCTTTGTGCCTCCACTCCCCGCTAACCTCCAGATTTTCGCAACCGTATCACCGCTGCTGCGGCTCTGGTCGACCGTGATATCCTGACACGCGTGTGGAACGAGATGGAATATCGCATAGATGTCTGTCGTATTACCAAAGGTGGACACACTGAGCATCTGTGAAATATGTAAAAAAAACTTGGAGAATTTCTCTCTTTATCGGCCCAAGAACTATCATGATCCGTTGAGTAGTTTATTTGTTGCGAATTTTTAAAATGTTTCACGGACTTATGAATAACCCTGTATAATGTTTATAATTTATTATTCATCAGACTCGCCGTCATCACTCATAACTGAATCGTTATCCGTCACCCAGTCAATATCATCTTTATCTTCACCATCGTCCTCCCATAGAATGTCATCTTCGGATCCGTCCAAAGCATTGCTTATGCAGCACTTCTTGAAAGATCTGACGATAACTTCCAACATCCAATATTATTCAATCAGTCTGCCTTGTAGGCAAGGGGCGGTTGAAGGAAAGGTGCGGATTAGCACCGCGACCTAACCCTATTTTCGTTTAAGAAATCGGCAAAAACTAGTGCGGATTAGAATCGGGTGCAGATTAGATTCGAGAATATACGGTATTTGAACTTATACTGCGTGCGTACATAACGCTGACGTGATTAAAAGCCTGGGCCAGCCTTTTACTTCCTTATACACAGTTCCCGGGTTTGGTCCCATCCAGCCTCCAGCCCAACTTGTACCAGGGCTTCTTACTCCCGAGGCAAAGCAGGTGGGGCGTGAAGCTAAGCACTTATATCCATCTGTTGCCGAAGTTAAGAATTTGTGGAGAAACTCACTGGATCTGTATCCAGCGCTTCTGAATGGCCATGATGCTTGTTTTAACACAGAGATAAATTTATATTCTAAGACATTCTCAGATAATGAGACTAGACACAGTCTAATGGTTGATGACATTGAGTGATGGATAGGCAAGCATATGGAAGGAAGCGGCCTGGGTCTAACTGTAGGCAGATACTACCCGGGAATTTTATTGTAGGAAGTGAACGGAAATACGATGTTTTCAGTGAGAATTCGTTGTGTTGTCAGGGATTCAAACCGGGTACCTTATGAACACACCTCTAGATCCAAGTGATTCTTTCCTGTTATTAAGATATTCTAGACTGTTTTTTAACATTTGACCAATTGTCTTCTCTAAATAAGACACGGATTCCAGGGAAGGCGTGCTACATTTCGATGCAGAAATTTTTGTTTTTTCGTTTGCTATTCAAAAACACAAAAATGAAATGTAGAGAACTGTAATTTAGCCTGATGGTTTTTTTAATGGATTGCCTCTTGCATTGAGGATAGGCTGAGGTTTTCAGAAAACATTGTGCTTGTGAAACATCTGGGCCTAAGACGGAGTAGGCAAATGGTGAATGGTAGATGCAAAATGAGGAGCTTAATGAATTTTTAATCACCTCCAAATATTGTTCTGGTGGTCAAATTAAGGAGAATGAGGTAAGCGGGACATGGGTGACGAACGGTGAGAGAAGAGGTGCATGCAGGGTTTTGGTGGGGAAAATTGAGGAAAAGAGACCACTTTAAAGACCTATACGTATGTGGGAGGATAACATTAAAGAGAACCATCAAGAAACAAGATATGATGCATGGACTGAATTAACTTTCTGGCGCCGGAATTATTTTTTTAATTTTAGCACACTCTGTATATAAAATGTGAATAATACATGAACAAAATACGTTAGAATTATGAAACAAACTGCATTTCGAAGAGAAAAAAAAACGGAGAGTGTATACCATGTTTAAAATATTCAGTACATATATTTGTTGATTAAATATATAAAATGCAACTTTAGAGGTTAGCGGTGCCGTACGACCACCATAGTTGACATTAGGCGTCAAAAGGTTAATCTGGATCAAGAGAGGTACAAGCGGTTGGAGCCTGTGTACACGTTCGTTGACAGTCAGTTTACACCAAATACAGAAGCTTTCTTCTCTAGTTGAGACAATATGAGCTCCCAGAAAATGGCGGTGCTCCATGGAGACAGATATGATTCTCTGTAGATTAGTCTAACTTTCTGCTTTAGTTTTGTTCTTGGATATTCGATATTCCTCAGCATTTTTTTTTTACCGTTGTTCTTTCAGCTGTCCATTATCTTCTGTCTTCATATCCCCTCTCCATTCGGCACTAAACAGCACAGGATGTCGCCGACACTGCTTCATCTTGCGTCGTAAACTTTATGGACGTAATCATGGATGCGTGACGTAGACAATGGGCCATGATTCTGTTTCCCCTGGGACTACTGGACCGCACAGTCTTAGACATTCAGCTCCCAAAGAGTGAGATTATAAACTCTTGCTGACCAGTGGAATGGCCCCTCATGTCTCTGAACTGATATCATGAGACATTACGTACAACGAGACAATGCATTGTGAAGGGCAGACACGTGGGGAAATGAGTGCATTAAGTCATACAATAGGCCGACACTAAAACTTCTGATACTGCTTGTCAGTGGAATCAAATCTTGTGAACACTGTAATAGTAGGAACATGGTTGGATTGATCTGAGTCAGAACGGGGCCCTTGTGCTTCTGGCAATTATACATCGGGAACCCTGTAAAGTGGGGAACGTCTTGACCAACTGGGCGGGCAACTATCGGCTTCTGAAACGGGAATCTCAATGCATTACAGTTTCGGCCGCTGGCATCTACGTTAAATGAGCCATAGATAAATTCCACGGAACAGATTCCTACTTGAGAATCTAACGGTTCCTCAGCTAGTCAAGAAGTTTGAAGTCATGGATCGGAAATTTTTTTCACTCTTACACAAGACACAAAAATGCAAAATATTATATAATTTTACAGTTAAAATAGTAAAACTCCAACATGTTTCGACAATCTTCGGGTCATCTTCAGGAAGTACGCATCAATTATATTTGTATAAAGCATAACTGTGTGTAGTTCAGAGAATTCTGTTTCAGGCTTCGAGTCTTCTAATAACACCAAAACCTATTTTTGGATTATTTATTTACAAAAAGCCATATTTTATAAAAAATATAATTGATACGTACTCCCTGAAGATGACCCGAAGTGTGTCGAATCATATTGGAGTTCAAGTTTTAAAACTTTGATTTAAAATCATAACATTTTGAATTTTGTTGGTGCTGTCTAATGTAATTATTAATTAGTCTACTGACATGAATGACATAAAATTCATTTCCTGTGTTGTTATCTGACATTAGTCCATGTCCTAAGCCAGACGAATCCAGTCTACCGTCTCTTTTTCTCTTTCTTTAAGGCCCATCTTAATATCATCCTGCCACTCATACTTACATTTTCCAAGCGGCTTCTTTCCTCAAGTTTTCGCACCAAAATCTTTATAATTTTTTGTTTCCCACGTGTCACACGGGTCTCGCCTATTTCACCTATCCTTGACTGTTATAACGTATTTGGTTTGGAATAACGTCATGAAGATCATTGTTACCCTCTTTTCTCCATATCAGTTCCTCTCTCCTAAGTTAAAATGTTTTGCTCAGCCTAATGTTCTCAGAAGCAGTCTATGGTTTTCTATCCATAAAAATAAATAAATACGTAAAATTCTTTAGAAAAGTAGATGAAATGGATAAGTAGGTTTCTTGCTGCACTCATATTTTATGCAAGCGATACTTTTTGCGAGATGATTAGACGAAAAAGCAATAATCTGAAACATTTGCTCTATGCTTACATTTCCTACCTTGGTGGACTGTCCCTTAAGTTGGAGGTATAATAGCCACCTGATGGCACTTTCTGAAATCACATCTTCTTGCACTTCATTAACATCGCTAAGACATTACTGCAAATATTGGGATGGCCTTAAAATGTATGGAAAACTAAAGCAGTGTTTATTATTTTATCTTCTTGCAAATTTTATTTTCTTTCTTTCTTTATTCCTTTCTTTGTTTTATCTGACTCACTTTTATTTTTATCACTTATTTCTTTTGTGGTTTAGTTAACAGTTCTATTGGAAGTTCAAACAATTCAGTGTCGAATATTTGGGTGATTATTGAGAAATTGACCAATATTGTGGGAAGAGTTGTAGTGGTGTAAAATGAGACACTTCCCACTGAATTTGACCGAAGATACTTGACAGAATCCACAGAAGTTAAAGGAGACAGTATCGTGACAGAAAATTGAAATCAGAACCCCCTCAAACCCAAGAGTGTTACGTTCCAATTGCAACTGTTGAAAATCTCTGTTGCTGTCTCCCATAGTTGCTTCGATTCCAGTCCTTCATCGTCCGTTCTTGTGTTTTCACTTGCATTTAATTCTTTCACTTCCTCCGTTTGCTTACCCATCATCCCCATTCAGGAGTATGTCAGCTGACTAAACACCATCTTTGTAAAGTTGAAACCATTAACGCCCTCGTCCAGTGTCGAAGAAAGGTCTCTGTATTTGACACAGATCTGTTCGTGAGCCACACACGGATCGCCGTGGTCAGCTTTAAATTAAATTTAGCAAAACAGGGGTAGTGGGACGAGGGATAATGGATATTAATATTCATGCAGATGATAAAACAGTGAACTGCAACCATAATTGGGACCCATGTATCACCATTCTATAAGCGGTGTTATTACGATATTTGTAATTGTGTTCTAAGTAGACCTGGACAGGGCTAAACAACAAAGGTTTTGCACTTGCAATAAAAGTGGCAATTTGAAAAATTATTTACCGTCAAAATGTTGTTCAAAGCAACGTTTCTTCGAAAATAATAAGCAAATTACTAAGTACACAGTAAACTGTGTGTAAATGTGTGTAGGTGACACGGAAGTGCATATTTGTACATACAAGCAAATAAGTGGTACGGCACTTCCGGTTTGGCCGTTGGGCGGCTGTCACCAATGGAGGCTCGGGTTCGATTTCACTGCTTTCCGTGTGCTATTTGTGGAGGACAACGCAAAACTGGGACAGATTTCCTACCAAGGGTTTTGTTTTTCTCTCTCACTCTCTTTCCCCAGGCGAGTCGTATCCATTCATGTAACAGGACTTTATATATTCTTGGCAGCTGAGAGCGACTTATATGAAATATCCTTCGCCCATTCTTAATACAGAATTTTTGTGGTTTATTTCATGATTATGCAAATGGTATACAAATCCAGTCTTACCGAATTACAAACTTGTACTTCATTTTATTTGTTGATATGTACCACATGCTTTGAAATTGAAGTGCTATGAAATGCTGACACAGAGCGTGTTTCTATGTATTTTTTTTAATTTTTCTTGGAACAAAAAATCTGTGGCCCCTTATGCCAGGCAGTTATCCTCACATTTCTCAGCGCGGAGGCCTGACTTTATCTTTATTTACTTAAAATCCGGTAAATGAAGCGTGGACCCACTAGAGGCCGAAATTGGTGAGAAACAAATTCAATACAAATTCATCATAACTTGTGGTCTTTTAACTAAACGTAAGCATGATTATGACCCATGTCATAGAAACTGCAACAAGTGCAAGTGAAGTTTTAAAATAAATTATTCATCCCACAAATATACGCGTTTTAATAATTTAGATGTAGCAAATTCTACTTGTCCCGCTATCTCATGAGAATTCAGGCTAATTGTGACGTTTCAGCACCAGACAGACCCTCAGTCTTTGAAATACCTTTCCAAAGAACGACTTCGACAGGTACTTAGGAAGCACCACTAGCTCAGCTATGAAACTTCTTCAGAACTGTCAATCACATGCCTCAGTTATGTCGCGGTAACAGGTTCCTGTATTGCCCACATGCGTGTGGTAGTAGCTGTAATGAAGGTGCAGGGTAGGAGGTAACCGCAGGATCCTGTTCGGGTTGGACTGTAGGACGTTCAGGGAGCGTAATTTCTTGACGTCACTGAAGGCTTGATGTTGCCCTGTTCACTTCCTAACTCTGAGTAAAACTCCCCGGGGTTTTCATGTAAATTTCAATTTCAATGGAGATTAGCCTCGGGATTACTTTCATTAGTGAAGTTTCGACCGCGGGGTATGGCCACCAGCTCACAGTCGGTGTTTAAATTAAGTAGACGCCTCGCTCTCTACCAATTTACGTATTAAATCCTTGAGGGATGGGTTAAGTTCGAAAATTAAGCCGTGAATGCACTACTGATTGTGCATAATCAAAATATTTATAATATCTTATATTACTTAAATTATATACAAACACCGGCCTAACCTCTCACAGAAATTCTGTGTAATATAATCCTTCGGCGCAGTGATAGCTTAATGTTCGTTTCGAGAGGCTACGGAGAGCAAAACCGGGAAATTAGTGTCGAATACGGCAGAGAAAAAAATATTCTTTACTCCACAGCATTTAATTTCCGTTTCGGGAGCTACCAAACACAATTTCCTGAGGCATAACTGCCTTGTCTGAAGATGACAGGTCACCTCGTTTCAGTTAAAAATTTGTGGGAGTCTATCTGCAGCCCTCCAACTTCTTCATTGTTTGGTGTTTAACTGAGATAAGGGCAAAGATTACATTCACATTATTAGGTGCAGTAGGCTCGAAGTTCGTGAATCTAGATGTTCGGAATTTCAGCCTTTCTTTATATATTTTAATACAATTCTTTTGATCTTTCGTGGCTTGTTCCGACGCATCGGGATGCGACCGCGCGTGGGAACAGTCAGCTTTCCCCACTCTCCTGCCATCGCGCAGAAAACTCTCAGCTCTTCAAAGTTCCGCCCTTCAAACAGTTAGGGCTGGTTACTTCTATAATATTTGGGAAAAGGCTCTACTTCATTTAGGATCTGTTGCATTTAATGTTTTAAAAATTGCTTGCAATTCATTAAAATAAAGTTTAATTATTTTATTTTGTATGTAACATTATATCTCTAAACTCTATTTCATAATATTTTGGAAACAAATAAACCCTTTTCACTGAAAATAAATTACGATGTTTGTGGCGGTTTTACGAGTCCCAATAAACCTCTAAAGACAAAGAGTAATCTGTTTTATTTAAATTTCCTCTTGGTTATAAAAACCATGCAGTGAACAAGTTGTAGGAAAATAATCGCTCTTTGTCCTGAGATCCGTACAAAACACATAAATGCAATGTGTGAGGAGAAAGTAGAATTTTTAAATTTCAAACCTGATTGAACAGTAAGTATTCACTGAGCTTTAGGTGGTTTATCACAGACTTGGGAAAGTTACAGTATTTTTATTTCATTTGAATTAAAAACACTTTCACCATTTCAGATTCTGTTGAACATTTCACACAAGTAAATTTTAATTAAGAACTTTGATTTTTAAACTTAAAAACTTATCGCTGGATATTGTCCATTTTTAAAATAATGGGCATAAATTCGTGGTGCCTATTTATTATATTGAGGCCATTGACTAGTTCCGCGCTTACGCCTCTCTGCCCCACGGAAGACAGGTCTCTTTATCCATCAGATAGACATGTCGATGGACCCAGAGCTAGTTGGATGTAGCGTAGTACAAAATATGCTTGGTCTTGCGACAAGTCGAAGGCATATTATGACATGATTGATCAGTTTATTTGTGTTCTCATTATGTTTCTCTCCACTAAATGTAGGGGGATAGAGTAAGTGATAAAGCGAAGCGTAATCCAGCTGAATTGCAACTTTATACTACATAATAATTTTCGGTAATAATGTTAATATTAGCATTATTATTGCCAAAAATTATTATTATTATTATTTAAAGCTGAGAATTGAATAAGCCAAGTGTATTATACAATAGGGCAAAATTGTTGTAGAAGAATATTGGTCATTTTTTAACAGAGAATTTAAATGTTTTTATGAATTGGGATTCGAATTTTTAAGTATTACTCAGTGGGTTGGAGTTGATAATGCTATTTTTTGTGGTGTGACTTCGTGTTATCTGAGAGGTTCGTACCAACAGTTCTGAGAAAGATCTTCCTCTAGCTTAATGATAGCTCCACATTTTCTTCGCACCAATTCCCAGCACTGGAAAATTAAGACAAAATGCGTGTATCTCATATCCGTGCTGCCAACATGGTCCCATATCAAAAAGTGTAATTTTTTTTGATCAGTTTCCACTTCCAAGTTATCAGCATTCCTGATTTGCATTTTGGAGGTTCCTAGTTATTCAGGGTTAGGGTTATTCATTTCATTGTCCAGAAACTAGTTCACCCTCCGGAAAAATGTGGGAACAGTATCCTAAATTTCTGACATTTATTTGTATTTTTCCAACTCATCACTCCGCACTATACCAGGATACATTGTCATATCACCAGTATTGCAGGCTTATACGATGTGAAGTCTTATATTTTAGATAAAAAAATGTCATCGGTTCGGTAAAGCAGGAGTTTCAAACTCACAGTCCACCCTGAAATTATATAAAATACAATGCCTTGATAAACATAATCCGAGACTTCCCTGAATGTGCAGACTGGGCTTTGCTACCAAACTTCACTCTACACATCCCGTTGTTGCACGATATGTAAAAGAAATGTAAAGAACAGCCAATCACAACTCAGCTTTGGCAGGTATTTGTCATATTGTACTACATGTTTCGGCCTCGCGTGCCTATCATCAGGTGCTTGTATTTATAAAAATATTGAGAAAATTATATAGAATACCATAAAATTTGTGAGTGAGATTAAGGTCCCATTTTAAAGAAGTGCCAAATTGTAAACAAGTTTTTACATACCCTCAAACAGATTATCCACATTTCAGCCTGAATTAGAAACTTAAAAAACAGATTCATACTGCATGCATTCTTGAAAAGGGAATTATATGTCAATCTTACTCATAAATTTTGTGATATATATAATTTTCTCAATGTTTTTACAAAAAAGTACATGATTATGGCCAGGTAAAGCTGCAGTATATAGTAGATCTGTCATAAAATAATTATCGAATTTGACTTGTGATTGACGGTCCACAAACATTGGTGCTCTCAACGACCTTGACAAGGCATTTTATGAAATCAGATTGTGAACTTTACGCAGCTAAGCTAAGTTTTCATATATCACAAACATAACCAGTTAAGTTTAAAAGATCTTTTCAGAAAAACAACTCATCATCGTAGTAAATCAGAAGACAGTGTGCACTTTCTTGGAATAATATTTTCGTTCCTTCTTGTTGTCACTCTGTTGTCACTGCTGTCTGCCCCTTAGCTGTCTACACCTTTCCCCTCTTGAATATTACGTTAGAGACGGACCTTTTTGGGTGTACAAGATGACTTCAAATGTTAAATGTCCAGCCCTGACCCTATGTAAGGGCACTGCTGTCAACGGACGATAGCGACCTTTATATAGTGAGACCTTTTCAACTCAAATGCCCCTTGACCCTGGAATAATGTGGTCTTAAAGATGAAGTAACCCCAACGGATACTGGCCTTTTAGAATTAGACTTCCTTTAGGTCAAGTAATGTTGTTTATCGAAACCAACATTTTAGACATCAGTTTATCACGCGCTGAGTATTTTACTTACTGAATAGAAACAGGCAATGAAACTTATTCGTACGAACTTTTAAGCTGATAAAATAGGAAAAATCATACTGCGTAACTCTGCAAAACACCTGTATTTATTTATTTATTTATTTATTGTTTTAATTCTCCATTACGTAAATTCACCGTGCAGCAGGAGGCTTTTGTGCCTGCGGTTCGCGAACTCTGATCGTTATAATCACTGTCAGCTGGTTTTTCAAATAGGATTTGGACTACTCATTTGTTAACCCCCTCTGGCGAACCGATAGAGATTGTGGCGAACTGCATTGCGCTAATGAAGAATATACGATTACACATGGACTGTAAGGCAGCCCCTGATCCTATCTCAATTAATATGAGCAGAGTTTATTAAAGTATTGCAAAACCGATTGTTAATATGGTGGCTTGGTGTGCGGCCAACCGAACAGGGGATGTCATGTTAATATACTGAAAACAAGTAATGAAGAAACATAGATTAAAACAATAATTAGGACTGCTGATATGGAATAAATTCAACGAAAATATGGTTCTCCATGTTGTTCTACCTCTTGATGAAGGGTATATATAGGTTGAATATCCGTATTTAGTAAATCATTCATACTTACTTATTGGCTGCAGAAATCATGACCAAAGTGACCTGACTGTACAATAAGTACTTGTATTTGTACAACGAAACATTTGATGAAATAACGCTCAATTCCTCCATACAGAGTCTTTGTTGGACATCTTATAATAGTGGAGAAATTTATTTTCATCATTGTTAAGTTCTACTGGAATGTGATATCATTTGATTTCTGTGTCGGTTCTGTCGGTTTCCACAAGACATTAGTAACACCCACCAAGCAGCCTGTATCCCTCTGCCTTTAGAATATAAAATATTATAATAACATATTTAAAGACCATATTTTAAAGACACATTTTAATAAGTTTTCTCCCATGAACGATTTTGTTTCCGAAGTGGCTTCTTTCTTTATATTCGACAACTAAAATCTACTGATTTCCTGTCTTTTTCTTCGTGCTACATATTGTGTTTACTTCATACGTTTCCAGTCATACTACTTGTGTCTACTTCATAAGTTTCCGGTAGTGTTATATTTTGGGTCAACTTCATATATTTCCGGTTGTGCTATATGTTGGGTCTACTGCATACTTTTCCGGTCGTGATGCAAATTGGGTTTATTTCATATGTTTCCGGTTGTGATACACATTTAGTCCACTTCATACGCTTTCGGTCGTGCTACATGTTGGGTCTACGTTATACGTTTTCGGTCGTAGTACATGTTGAGTCTACGTTATACGCTTTCGATCGTGCCACATGTTGGGTCTACGTTATACGTTTTCGGTCGTGCTGCATGTTGGGTCTACGTTATACGTTTTCGGTCGTGCTACATGTTGGGTCTACGTTATACGTTTTCGGTCGTGCTACATGTTGGGTCTACGTTATAGGTTTTCAGTCGTGCTACATGTTGGGTCTACGTTATACGTTTTCGGTCGTGCTATATGTTGGGTCTACGTTATAGGTTTTCGGTCGTGCTACATGTTGGGTCTACGTTATAGGTTTTCAGTCGTGCTACATGTTGGGTCTACGTTATACGTTTTCGGTCGTGCTACATGTTGGGTCTACGTTATAG
>Ga0136643_10015993_pt1 | contig 11273 bp, 5 predicted proteins | sample TergutLab28metaG_FD_96883 | JGI IMG/M metagenome (GOLD analysis project Ga0136643, IMG submission 96883) | Labiotermes labralis P1 segment gut microbial communities from Petit-Saut dam, French Guiana - Lab288 P1 (version 3) (version 3) | ecosystem: Host-associated > Arthropoda: Insects >... | reverse complement strand
TGTAATTACAGCTTCTGGTATTGATTAACTGCAATGAGTAAAATACGCTGCTATTAATACTAATGTATAATTTAAAATTCTAGATTGGTTATATTGAATGTTACTAGCCTTGACGAATATGATATATAAAATAATGGTGGATGGTTAAAAGCAGTATTTTTAAATTAATAAAAATACTGGTTTTAACCATCCACCATTACTGTCACTAGTGGTGTAAATGTTCACTATAATCATTTATCTGTTTGTCCACTTTGTTGTTTAGTGCGTCACTATTCACTGTTTAGGTTGTTTTCCTTTGAATTGTGTAGTTATTCCAGATTTCATTGAATGTTCTCTTGTGTTTGTCTGCCATGTCAGCTTGTGCTATGTGTCGTTGGAGCTGGATAAATACTATGTTCTTTATGTGGGTTTTATTCGTGGTGTCTTGCAGTGTGGTTTAATCCGTACTGTGTTTATCTGTTGGGGATTTTCGTTTTGTTTGGAGGTATGGCCTGTTTATACGTTTAGATAAATTTAGTGGCTCACCCACACACCTTACGCTGGTTCGATCCCAGCTGGTGTCAGTGGATTTTTCATTGACATAAAAACCTTCCGATCGCACTATGGCCCTGGGGTCGACTCAGCCTCTAACAGAAATGAGTACCAGGAGTATTTCAGGGGGTAAAGGCGGCCGGTGCGTAAGGCTGACAACCTACCACCATCCTGTGCCGTTGTCACGAAATCTGGGAAACTTAATTTCCTGGAACCCTCTGGGCCTGTCCAGGCCTGTAATGGTACTGATTTACCCACACACCTTATATAGATATATCACAATAAAAAAAAGACCTTGATGTTGAGATCTCCTCATCAAACATGCCACCACACGATTGTATAAAGTACTCGTAAGTGTGTCGATTGACAAAGACCTGATGATGGCCACTACCGGCCGAAAAATGTAGTCTTTCAACCTAGAATATAACATCTAACTAAACATTAGTTCTGTTATTGACTTCAAACCCACTTAATAGTTTACGTGGATCTGTTTTTATATAGGCAAACAGAGGCAAAAGCAGAAGGGAAGATTAAGGTCTCAATTTCTATTCTCTTTCTTTTTAAAATACAAATAAATTATCTGTGGGTCATAGAAACGTGGGTTGTCAGCATTTACTGCATGCCGCTCTAAAACATGTTAATGAAAGGAAGGCTGTAAAGTGGGTAAGAGAACCAAGAGCCGGAACTGATAAAGCACTAATATACTCGACTAATTCTTGAAACTAATGCATTTTTCGTTTAGTGTAACTTACCAGAAATTATTCAATTATTACACCAACCACAGCACATATGTAAAATTTATAAAATTTACACATTAAAACATTAAAAATACAGCATACTGCCACAACACCCAACTTATACAACGAAATTAATCTGTGACTATTTCTAGTGTGACTTTAACGAGGAATATATAGCTCCCTGATGATGGTCTTAGGACCGAAACATATCGGAGTGTTTTTAATGTTTTAATGTGTAAATTTTATAAATTTTATATATGTGCAGTGTTTGGTGTAATAATTGAGTAACTCGACAACATGCACGGTGTAACAACAAAAATTACCAGAAATTATTTACATTTGGATCTATAAGGATCTACAGTACAGACACACGAGTAGGTTATAGGTCTCCTGCAGCTAGAGCGTGATTTCATCTCTTGTGTCATTCATACTAATCTCTGCAGTAGTGTACGCGTGCGTACTGCATGTCCAGTTAACTGTGGGGATGTATATATTTTATGCCACTTCATACAGACACTAGCAAAGACTTTCAGTTGTGTTATTTATTTGGAAAACATAATAAGTAAAGTGTATTTAAATATTTAAAGCTGAGCGATTATTTTACGCACCCCCAAATTTAACATTCAAAAACTCTGCGTGGTGCTCACATATTCTTTGTTTGTTTTGCATGGATATCAGAACAACAGCGACTGTTACCTTATACAATGGTTTTATATAAGCGAGCTGGAAAGTGTTTACTGCACGGTAGGCACTGAGTCGTTATATAAAACGGTTAATGCTTAAATATAATTAGCTAAATGACGTACATATTTGCAAATTTTGACGTTTTGTTGACCGTGCATCTCAGTAAATTTATCTCAGTATTTAACCAACTTGATGCACAAAATTTGGTTAAATACTGAGATAAAAAAGTACATGTTTGCAGTTTGAAAAAAAAAATGAAACTTTAAAGTATACATTTGTGGTTGTACCCCACACTTCAAATCATCTCAGTCAACATCAATAACTTGAACAGCGTATCTTTTAAAAATATTACTTCCTCTCAGGAAGACCATTTATTTGTATGCCCACGCCAATCAGTATCAGATGCTAGAACGGAACTATCAGACAAGACTGTTTGTATCGTACCGAACATCTATATATCGCCCAGCTACGGCACATAAAAGGCGCAGTCTGAAGGAAAGGCCGCCTCACGACTACATCTCAGATGGAGATCTGCACTTGCTGTCACTTCCCTCCCATCTGCTGGAAATGGAGAAACTCACAGAATTCAGAATCGTTTGAAATCTCAATTTAGACACATAAGCTTAACCGTTTTCTTCTAAGACGAATTAATTTAAGCTACATCTATTATGAAATTTTAAATGTCCTGGCATTTCATGCCATGTCGAACGGTTAAGTAGTAATCGACGTTTCGGAGGATCGTAATACTCAATCTTCAGGGCTATCCTGTCCAGGTGACGTGACAACATCCCAGAAGACTTTTAAGCTTTATCAGTACGACTTTTAGAATATCATACCTCGCAATGGCCTCATTATTTGTACAAAAGTTACTGTTGTTTAATCTGAAATATTAACCACATATACCAACAGTAGTCTGTAGCTCACACTTTATGAACCGACAGCCTCATCAATTTCATAAACAAGCAAATGCAACAAATACTTATTTTGTCTTCAGTAAACCAATGTTCAGACAATTGCAGCAATGTTTGTAAAACTTGAATCCTGATTTTAGTAGAGGGAGTTTGATTTGCATATAAAACACACGTAAATATAACCTCTTTAAAGTATGGGAAGAAGAGCGTGATAAAAGGATTCAGTGTGCTTTGACACGTAATCTGGTTTCTGTCGGCCTTAAGGGAATGGTTGTGAGCAGCAGGGGTCTCTCCCCAGGGTTCCGTTTTGGGACAGGTCTGTCCCGGTGGGTTTCTAGCGGCAGGAGAGTAATTCTAATTAACTAGGACAGAGCAGACTGCATGATTTTCTTGTGCGACTACCAAGGCTCTATCTTGCCTTCTTAATATTACTTACATGCCGAGTTTTGGTGGTAAAAGGAATTTTGAACTCAAAGAATTTGTCTGGTTCCTCAGAAGGGAGTTGAAGTTCATCTTCTGGGTTGTGACTTTCTAAAATGTTATAGGGGTATCAATGTTTCGGAGAACTCTGCTGCTTTTATCTTCATGTTAGTCATTCTTGTTCAGTTATCCTAGAAGTTTAAATTTTATACAGCGGTCAATATTCCGAACTTGTTTCCAAAGTCATGATATTCTGTTACAGTGGACTACCCTGGATGATAATAATTCCCGGCCAGCGTTACATCTGGTGTAAGAAAGCAACATTTATTTTGGACGTAAAATCAACTAAAATGAAACGCAAGTAAGGGTGAGAGAGTCGTGTTTAGCAGTGCACGAGGTAGATTCCTGTCAGGTAGAGAAACACTCGCCCATGAGCTTGCTGCTTCATGGGTACATAAAACAGTTTTGTTAACAAGTTTCATATTGGTGACACAGAACACCGGCTGGACCATGGATTCCGGAGATCACAGTTAACCGGTTAGGCAAACCAGTTACAAGTCTTTACCAAGCTTTGCGTGTTTTGAGGGTAACCTACTTCGCACGCGTTTTAAACACAGTAAAAGAAAGGGCCGTGTTTTAGGACACCTGGCTCACAGTTATACCCATATCGTGCAAAGTCAGAGAAGCGAATTTTTTCACGTATGGTTTTGACGCCTTCGCCCCTTTTTGGCACTGCTCTATTGAGGTTTAGTAATAGTGCTGTTGATGATTTAGTGAGGTTTACAGTGAATGTTCTTCGGTTTTACGAATTCTGATGTTAGTCAATCAACTTAGAAAATTAACGCATTTGTTCGTCACTGGGTTTACAAATTGTTGGATTCATGAAAATTAATATTCCAAGAAAACATAAATATGATGATAATTTGAAATTACTCTTGTTGACATAAATAAGCAATAAACTGTAAAACATATATGCTTTCTTATTTAATAAATGCCATTTACTTTCCGACAAAATCTTCTACAATACTGTAAGGAAATCAATTATCTTCTTTATTTTGAGTTATAATTTGCATTGTGATATTCATTCGTTTTGGTTAACCGGAATTAATAAATCAAAACACCTTGCAGTAAATCCTTTGTCTGCAAGGTGTGCGACTGCACAGCACCATCCGCACCGCACACACGACCTACGCAGCGGCTCTCAAGACCACCACCCATCCACAAACCCAGTGCAGAAAACCATATGCTGTAACTCAACATCTTATGCTCCTGATGATGGGCACATGTACCCGAAACATGTCGAGCTAAGAATACATCAATAAAATTACCTAGTTGCATAAAGTTGGCATTTCACTTTATTTCATGAGGAAGATGCACGGTCAAATAATCCTCGAAGTTACTTTGGAGTAGCTGGTAGCTGCATTTCTCATCACGTAACTTACCGAATATCAATAAAGTCTTTGATTTCTTTACCCTTTCAGAACTGCCTGACACTGTTCTTCTCCCTGAGCCAGAAGAATCCAGTCCATACCTCTCTTCCTATTTCTTTAAGGTCAATTTTAAGTGTTTTCACGCAACTCCGTCATGTCCGTCCGTCTGTCCGCTTGTATCAGCACGGCTCCCACCGAATGGATTTTTGTGAAACTTTGTATTGGGGACTTCTATGAATATTTGTTAAGAAAGTTCAAATTTGACTATAATTTGACAAAACTTCGTCCATTTCACATAGAGACTACAGTACGTTTGTATTGTTGGCAGCAGCACAAGAAACTCCTTAGCTCGAGAACGGTGGGAAGGGAACTAATTCTTGCGTTTCCATGGCAACACATAATGGCTTTATATTGTTGACAGATACGTGCAGCTCAAAGACAAAACAAAGGGAAGGCACTGTTGTTTATCACTAACAACAATGACTAGGCAAATGTGCCACAATATTTCTTCATACGTACATTGCCAGTTCGTTGTATTATAATGCCATCACAGGTAATTGTTCGAACTGGTCCCATTTTATCATGTTTTCTTCACCAAACCTTCTTTTCTCTCTCATCAGTGCCACAGGGTACAAGCTACTTCTCTTCCCTGACTTGGGTACACAATAATATTTGCTATGGGGAAAAAGTCATTAAACTACTCACTACGTACTCTCAGTCCAACGGTTACTTACTCCGTCTTCTGTACAAAGGTTCTTCTCAGGCACCATCGTTCTATGTTGTACTGTTACTTAAGAGAACAATTTTTGATGTTTTGCTGACCGTATATCTCAGTATAATCTTAGTAATTAACCAACGTAATGCACAAAAACGTGTTTTATAATAAGTTTATTATATACCTCTAGATGTTCCGGGCACTATGTGCTCATCATCAGGAGGTCAAAGTTGTATTATACAGCATCTGGTATCATCACACCTGTAGGTGGCCGTCCGGTGCACAGGTTGAGAGAAGATGAAGAAGAAGAGTCTGTTTCTCTCAACCTGTGCACCGGACGGCCACCTACAGGTGTGATGATACCAGATGCTGTATAATATCACTTTGACCTTCTGATGATGAGCACATAGTGCTCGAAACATGTAGAGGCATATAATAAACTTATTATAAAACAAGTTTTTGTACATTAAGTTGGTTATTTACTAAGAGTAAGAGAACAAGTTCAACATAAGTGTAAAATCAGAGACAAAGTTTTAGTTCGTATATTTTCGTTTGCACTTCTGTATGTGGCAGATCGGAGGACACAAGATACTAAACTGAACAAACCACTGAACCAGTAACATTAAAGCAATATACAATAAAATAAACCCTTCAGTGTATCAGTATTTTTGCACGCTTTAATTTCGAAGGTGCTTTTTCTTATGTTTTTAGTAATGTCTTTCGTTGTCACTGATAATCGGTCTATTTTATCTAACTATTATTCTACTTTTAAAAGTTTCTAATTTATTTCACCTCATATAAAGTGCTATACGAAAGAAACAGTTTAAAGAAAGCGAAAAGAATTATGATGATGTTTATGAATGTTATCCTGAGGACTGGTTAGAAACACGAGCAAGCGGTCTTCAGCAGTTTAAGGTACTAACCCGGTATTTGTTGTCATATTCTTGTTTTGTTGATATTATGAACTGATTACCCCCCCCCCGTCACGTAACCCTCGTTATACTTAAAACCGGGAAGGGGGGGGGGGTTCTTTGTGTAAAGTGCAGTACCTACTTGATAAACGTAACTTTAAACATGGTGCGTTGAAATAGAAGTTTTTAGTATTCGCGTTTATGATATGATATGATATGATATGATTGCTGGAAGATGGTATTTTCCTGTCGAAGCTAGTAGCAGGAAATAAGTAGCAAATAGCGAGTAGAGTGCTGGATATTTGTGTGCGACGGAAATACTTGGTAAATGGTATGTTCAGCTGTCTGTTCATCGGCAGCATTCACTTACTTACGTCTACAAATAAAAGCTTGTTCTTTTATATGCCGTTCCACACAGCTACAGGCTACAACTGTACCTACATTCTGAACTTCTAGTGGAGTGTTTCCCAGATTCTTATGGCAGTATCTCTTCCTAAAATTTACAGTTTTCTTTCAAACTGTTTGTACGAGACTATACCTCAGTTTCTCACATCCAACATAATTCTGCAGGTAGTTTCTATATACTCCTTAAAATAATATGCTTAGCAAGTTCTTCTTTGCTACTTGCGAGATCCTATTTTTTCTTGCTGTCTCTCTTACACAGCTTCAGTTTGCAGACCCTGATCTACACCATAGGATCGATTTTCTTGATTTCCTATTGCCGCGTCTAATATTGATCTTTCTTTTCCTCAGTGCTCCTTAGCAATACAGTGAAGAGCAACAGAAGGCATTTCCACCAATGCAGCAAACACCCTTTCTCGCCTAGTATCATCATATGTATATCTCTCTCCGCACTTTTCTTGGGCTGTTGGAACCTGAAGATGAAGGAGATACGCTTGTTTCAAACTACTTCAGCTCTTTATCATAGCACGTTGCGTAACATCTTAGAAGACGTAGTTTCATCAACAGCTGTGAGAATCTCAAATCTTTCATCATTACATCTCCTTTCATAACTGTGCAATAATTTAATATTACTTAAATCTTCTGAACAAATAGAGACTGAATTTAACGTAGAGAAGTCAACGTGCACTGTACTGACCCAATTACCATTTCAATTATTCTCCATTTTATAAGACATACATTTTTAAACTTTTTTTTATTTTTTGTTTTCTTTCATAACTTGTGTTCCTCAAAACACTACACAATCTGAGAAACAAATTCTAAGTACTACAATAACAGTTTACTCCCATATATGTTGAACATAACTCTCTTACTGTTGTGCGCCATACACAATTATTCGTTCCGTATTGCAGATAGCAGACAAAATTTCAACTGCAACACAAATTCCGATCGCTCAGTTCATTAGTGTTTACATGCATTTTATACGCATCGGAAGATCAAATGTAAAGACGATTCTACTGGAAACACCATTTGACGTAGGCGCCAATGTGGTTGTTACGTGACTAGATTGGGCCGTGATTTTAAGGGTGACAAATGAACGTGAATCATACACCGCTGGCAATATCTAGTGAAGACTACGAATAAATTGTAAATTCTCTTGGCATTCCGTGAGCAAAATAAGCAGAGCTGCTCACACGGTTGTCTACTGCAGTATGTTGACTATGACCTGTGACAGATGTCAGAACGACGGACTGTTTAATAAGCGTGTTGTAGTCCATGTGCCACGAAGACGTAAGGGGAAAATCGGATGAAATCGCAAGCATTCTTCGCCCTTCAAGTCAAGTACAGTAGGGTCTCGTTTTACGACGGCGTTACATTCTCGAAAATTTGGTTGTAAATTGAATCGTCATAAAACGAGTATTATTTAAATGGTTTAAATTGAGATAAGTTCATGGGCCAAAAAAATTAGTAAAATAATTTTATAATTTACAATATTTCTTTACATTATGACATACAATTTTAACTTAATGATGTAAGTTTATAGAAAATTACACAGATACTTGAAAAAATATCAATCAAATCACGTTTAATTTTGTTGAAGAAGGCCCAGGCCGTGGTCCAGAAGACATCAAGATAGAATGTAACGTCAACTGTTTTGATTTTTTCTTCTTTTCTGTCTTTTTGATGGACGTCATGGGTGGAAAAATCACAATAAACTTAGAAGAACTGCAGTAAAATGGAAAAATAAGAAACATGTGAACACCGGAAAAGAGCTAGAAGCGTAATAAGAAGAGAAAGGACGCTTGAGTTGCGACAGCGATGCACCACAATTCGGGAGTGCTCGGTCTGACTCGACAAGGGTCGTAAAAGCGAATCAACGTAAAAAGAACCGCCTCAAAACGAGGCCCTACTGTACTTACTTTACGTATTATCAGGTTTAGCATTAAAATTCGACATCGTTCCAGCACAGTGTATTGCTGTGTTCTGTATGGTTTTCAGAACAAACAGCGATTATTTCCCAACATAGCCTCACTAGATTGTGTTTGAAACCGAAACAGTGTGTTTACTGTGTGGTATAAACCGAACCTTTAACTATAATTTATGTTAAGTTTTATCTATAAAGTATTAATTTCGTCCTTGAATACATGGCCTACCAGTGCACGAGTAATGTCGTACTCAGTCCCCTCCGGTCTATATTAACCAGCCTAAAGCGCCTGTCAGTAATGAAGATTTTATTGTCAACAATAGCTTGAAGAGAATGATTAAAAGGGTGGAGCGGCCTTTGCCTAATCCGAAACACTGTCACAATCTTATGTATATTGGACCGTGCATCATCTTGATAGTTGAATAAAGAGAGACCAACATGATGTCACTTGTTTATTATTCCATTTTTTACTGCTCAACATGTTTCGGATGTTAATATATCCATCCTCAGGAGCTTGCGACTTATTTGATGAGTTATTTCATGGGTTGTATTGTTCTGGTTCGATGTGTGAAGCACTAGTGCTTCAACCTGCATACGGATACCACACCACCCCAGCCAAACCACAACGTAACACCAACACACGTCAAACCAGAACAGTACAACCCATGAAATAACTCATCAAATAAGTCGCAAGCTCCTGAGGATGGATGTATTAACATCCATCACATGTTGAGCAGTAAATAATGAAATAATAAAGCAAGTGACATCGAGTTGGTCTCTCTTTATTCCACTGTCACAATATTTGGCTGAAGGAATGATAGCAACCGCCAACTTTGTGTTACGATGGATGGTCTATCGAGGTGGGTCGGTCACCTCCGGCATATGAGTAAGGAGTGCTAAACACTCTACTGCGGAAGTTCGGCGCATAACGACGTCTGAACGCAACATTTAGCCAAATTAGTAGCACTGTCAGGTAATTAAATTAGCTGTAATTATTACAGCCAAACAAACTCAGCTGGTGTATCGGCACTTAACACTCCATATACGAAAGTAATATGACATTAAAACAAGAAAGTTGAAAGTTTAAACGGTGAACCAGATAATTGTGGAAAATTGTATATTCCGTCCACCTTGCATAATGGATTCTAGGCGCTGTTGCTTGCATTAAATTATATGCTTGGAGAATATAAAAAAGAACTTTAACGAAATATAGATCAATTATGCTTCAAGGAACTTGTTCAGATTAATGATTCTGTAAATTCATGATACACGTGCAAAGTGCTGGTGTGCGTACGTACCCTACACAACAGTGAGACGTAACGTTACAACATGAAATTGACGAATCAGAGTATTTATGTTAGTCACTGTATCTCTGAGCTGAGTTCCAAAGTGGATCAGACCAGAAAGAGTCTCCGCGTGATGCAGTGACGTGGACAGCACAATATTTCTTACCCCTGCCTGAATTCGAACCACGATTTTTTGGTCGTCCATTAGGTAGGGTGGTTACCATACCGACTGCGCTGTCGGGGATCGCAATGGAAGCAGTAAATAATAGCTTATATATTGCGTAGACCTACTGTTTGTATTAACCAGTTGTTACCACAAAATATTACCTCAATAAAAACCCAAAGTACGCATTCCGACCTGGTTCAACATGGCTTATAAAATCCCCCAATCAGCCCTTCCTATTTTATTGTGCGAGGTTTCATTTGTTAAAGGATATTATTAACCTTTTCCATTCTGAGGTCTTCATTAGGAACCCATTATGTTTTTATGACTTTTAACTGAAAATTTCAAGTTAAACCCACAAGAATCTAAAAAGATTGGCTTAAAGTGTCAAGGGATGGCAAGACAAGAATTCTTTGCACTGACAGACCTATGTCACTCAATACAGATAACAAAGGCGACTGGCCGGTTAGAGCACGTTGTGTCTCGTGCATAACGCTGATAGGATTAAGGCCGAACCATGCAGTATCGCATTTACGACAGGGCAAGGAGTCACTGATGTGATAAATTCGAATCATATGTCTTGCTTGTTGCAGTGTTCATGCGGATCGGGTTTCTTCGAGCTGCAGATCCTGGAAATCGCTAACTACCGGAGCGAGTTGGCGTCTGGTGCTTGCTGTGGATCGGAAACTCGGCCGGACAGTTCGGTGCCTTGTCCGCGTCCCTGCAGCACATTCTTCCGCGTCTGCCTCAAGGAATATCAGAGTAACGTCACCTCAACTGGATCCTGTTCTTTCGGCAACACATCCAGCCCCGTGCTGGGCGGCAGCTCTTTCACCCTCGCCGACCCGGACCGTGCCAATGGCAAGCTCGTTGTTCCCTTCATTTTCCGCTGGACGGTGAGTACCACCGATAATACATCATCCTCATGTATCCGAACGCAAAGGTATTCGGTGTGTAAAGTCTGAAATACTTGCTCTCAGTCGAGGTATGTAGTGACGTCCATCCAGCCGTCCAGACCATTGGTCTCACGGTTTTCCTCCTCCCCCTCCCCCTCCCCCCTGCATTCTAAATCCTCGTTTAGATATTTGGTAGGGTTTATTTTTTGAATCCGCAGAATAAATGAGGTACTTCAATCTGCAAGCTCGACAGTAAATTTTCC
>Ga0136643_10015991_pt1 | contig 11273 bp, 4 predicted proteins | sample TergutLab28metaG_FD_96883 | JGI IMG/M metagenome (GOLD analysis project Ga0136643, IMG submission 96883) | Labiotermes labralis P1 segment gut microbial communities from Petit-Saut dam, French Guiana - Lab288 P1 (version 3) (version 3) | ecosystem: Host-associated > Arthropoda: Insects >... | reverse complement strand
CACACACCCACCACCCACACACCACACACACACACCACACACACACGCCCACACACACACGCGCACACACACACACCACACACACACCCACACACACACCACACGCACGCACGCACACGCACACACACCCACACACACACACCACACAAACACACACACACACCACACACACACAAACAAACACACCACACACACCACACACGCACACACCACACACACTCACACACACACACACACACACCACACGCACACTCACTCACACACACATATATATAAATATGTACATATATATATATATAGTGTCTGCTAAGGCAGTTAGGATATTGCAATGCGGAAAACGTGAATGAGGTGAGTACGTGAGTGGGATGGAGATGGCAAGGAACGAACACAATATTTCGGTGAGGAAACCTTCTGTGAAGGAGTTGTGAAGGGAGCAGCACCTTTTGAAGGAACGGACAGACCATCAGGTTCTTTAGTAAATATTGGTCTTCTAGTCAGAGCCTTTACAATATATATATATATATATATATATACGTGTGTGTATTTTTTTACTGAAGAAATTAAGGAATTGATGTTTGGAAAGTTTGAGTGAACCATTTCAGCTATGCGATATAAACCGTAGGACAGGCATGTAATGTGTGTCGTTTTATGGAATAGGACTTGAAATGGGCCCATAACTTTTTTCACAGAAGGTTCTGCAACTGTCACATACAGGCAACACTTAGTCATACAAAATACAATTCGACCACAAAAGACACAAGGAATTATTAAAGAATGCAGCAACAGTAGAATGAAGCCCTCTCCCATGATACCATGTTATTTACTGTAATTAGTAAATGAAGAGACTTTTCAAACTACATAACAACGAAGGTCTGGCAGAAGGCTGTACGCACAGTAATTAATAGAAGGCCAGTCACGCCAGCACATCTGCGGCCACGGTTTGCCAGGGACGTTGACATGCCTTCTCCGACGATGATTAGCAAATAACAAGTGACAGTTTAGCCTCTACACTCGCAATTTGCCACGAATTAATGAACTACAAACATTACAGCAACCAAGGACCTATCCTTATAAGCCTCAGAATATTTTGTTATGAGGAGAGTACATGGTAAAGCTATCCCTGTACTGACCTGGATAGGCCATTAAGGCTTCAGGAGGTTGAGGCTCCAAGAATTTCTAGACAATCGGTACATGAAGGCCGTAAGGTTGTGAACCCTAGGCAATGGCTGCCTTTACTCCCAAGGATATAGAGGCTGAGTCGATGCCAGGCTCAAAGTACTGCCGGAAGCGAAAGTCAGTGAAAAATTACGTTGACCGCACCGGACATTGAACCAGCGACCTTCCGGTTTGTGGCGCAGTGCCCCAAACAACTGCGCCGCGTACCCCGGAGGGTTTAGGGGGGTCATCATAAATGACGAGTACTTAGGTTCCCGAATGTGTTGGTTATGACTAAGTTGGATTTTGATGTTTTGCTGACCGTGCATCTCAGTATAAGCTTAGTAATTGACCAACTGAATGCACAAATTCTTGTTTTATACTAAATTTATTATATGCCTCTACATGTTTCGAGCACTGTGTGCTCATCATCAGGAGTTCAGAATTGTATTATACAGCATCTGTTATCATCACACTCAGTAAGTGGCCGTCCGGTGCACAGGTTGGGAGAGGACCAAAAGTCCCCTCTCAACCTGTGCACCGGACGGCCACTTACAGAGTGTGACGATAACAGATGCTGTATAATTCAATTTTGACCTCCTGATGATGAGCACACAGTGCTCGAAACATGTAGAGGCATATAATAAACTTACTATGCAACAAGAATTTGTGCATTAAGTTGGTCAATTACTAAGATTAATTCGAAGTCGCAGCCGTGCAAATCCTACCTTCAAAAGCGGCAGGTTTCGGTCAGTGTGGCCTGTATTCGGGGGAGAATCGAATAGGAAACCTCCATCTGCAAATACAGAAATCTGCCACTGCACTACCCTACTGAGAAAGAGAAAATAATAGAGGATTATAACGAAGAAGAGAAAACAAGAGTGAATGGAAGAAGAAAGGAAACGAGCTGAAAGAGCAAAATGAGGGTATAAGTAAGGAAGTAAAGAGGAGGAATAGAGGATAGAACGGAAAAGAAGTAAAGAGAAAGAGAGGATATAGGGAGAATCAGCGAGAGCAGAAAGAAACTAAGAAATTTCCCGTTTAACGCAAAACTAATTACGACAAGTACTCTTGTTCTTAATCGGGTTGAGCACCTCGAGTCTTGAGGACTCAATTAATAAAAGGAATAAGTTATGGCGGCAAACTAGGTTTAGTCCAAAGCAAAACAGATGGCTAAAGGAAATGGCGAAGGAACTGTTTGTCTATAAGTCAGAACTGGGGATATGGTGTGAAGTGGACTTCTATGACCCCAATTTGACTTGAAACAAAGGTTAAATTGCATAAAAAAGAAAAAAAAAGTAAGGAGAAAAAAAAAAGGAAAAAGGAAATGCGTCAGAGGCAGGAGCGAAAGCGAAGCCCATGTCAGCTCAGAAAGTATTACTGGGTTCTGCAAGTTCGTTTCTCCGTTCTGTTGTTGCCTTCTTAACGTACTTAGATAGTGATACTGAAATCCGCACAACCGAAAAGCAGAGCCTGATTTATAACAGCGCTATTACCAACTCCATATATTATTCATGTAGTGTTTTGTTTAAAGTCAGCCTCCTATTGTTAGAGCGGAATACGAAATCTATCTTTGTGTTCCAGACAGTTCTCCACAGTCTCATCTAATCGATTAGCACGAAGTAGTTCAATGTATTTCGAGTTATCGCTTTCATTTCCATTGGGACTCGAGTATTTAATTTTAACTCAACCAGTTCCACACTTCTAATAGTGAACTACAAGAAGAAGAGGTTATATTGTAGCAAGGATTGATCACATTTTGAGTGACAGCCGACGGCGTTCAAATTAACGTACTGGAAGAATTATGAATGCAATCTCTCTCTCTCTCTCTGTCTTAAGAACGTCAGAAAGACAAAACTGTGACATTGTAGTTTTTTTTTCAAAATCTGGGTGGATATTGTAGGGCTGGGTGTATCGTTAGGATCGAGAGAGAAGAAAACATTTCAGCTATTTAAAAATACAATTAAAAGACTGGTAGGACTGGCGGTATGGGAAGGAAAAAATAATTTTACAAATGTTGGTTTAGAGAATGGGAGGTTAGTGGGTGCGGGCCGGCGTGACTGAACCCGCACGATTTTAGGGGCAGCTTTTTAAACAAAATTCTGTAAAAGTAGATTAATTTCTCTCGCCATTTTTGTTCATCCCCTCACCATTAATAGGCAGTGTGATGGACGTGTTAAGGTTCTGTGTTGCAAATCGGAAGGTCGCTGGTTCGATTCCAGATGGTGTCATTGGAATTTTTTCATTGACATAATCCTTTCGATCGCACTCTGGCCCTGGGGTCGACTCAGCCTCTAACAGAAATGGGTACCAGGAGCATTTCTTGGGGGTAAAGTCGGCCGGTGCGTAAAGCTGACAACCTTACCGCCATACTGTGCCGTTGGCATGTAATCTGGGACCCTCTGGGCCACTCCAGGCCTGTAATGGGACTGCTTTGCCTTTTTATGTTGGACGTGCTATGTAACAGTGGAAATGAGAATGTTCTAAGAATTACTATTCCAGTGACACCTTTGATCAGTGTCCGGAAATTTTGTGAAGTTATGTGAAATGGTATTTTTTTTTAATCCGAAGAGGAAGAGAAGGACGACGAAATTTCTCGTCGCTTGGGGCGGTATTTGGACTGCAGCTGGGTGTGCCATGGATCGTGGTTTGCGTAATATCGGAGTTGAACCTTCTGATTCTCTGACGTCAGTACTATTCAACAATTTAATCGGCACGAGAAAGCAGTATAAGTATAGAAACACTCTTCAAGACGTGTTTTACTGTGCTTTTGATCTCGGGATAGAATGAAGTAAGCTAAAATACTTAAGCAGTAGAAGAGACTGAAGGAAAACTTCACATTACTGCACATAGCCGCGGAGTTACACTTGCGTCTGGTTGATAAGTCTTTAAATTTTATTTCCCCTTAGAGATACTGCTGCCTCCGATCTCATAAAACTGAGAGCAAAGCTATGCGACGTAAAATGCCGTAATATAACGTAACCAGACGTGTTAAAATTACCAGAGGCAGCTGATTTCTATATTGGAGACGATGTTAATTTGCGAACACTAATTTATCGTCACCACTAATAATGTAACACGCGGGAATAAGAATAATATAGGCAAATAGTTCGTTTTACAGATACGAAAACCTTGGAATTGTATTGCAACGTTCAGCTCATACAGCTCAGTAAACACACTCCATCTCGGTTATAAAAATAAGTTAATGCTGTATAGGGAAATAAACGCTGCTTGTTGTGACAACCACACAAAGCTCATAGATACCCTCTGTGGGCAGAATGTATAATTTTGAATGTTAATCCTTGTGGTTTAGTAGTTAGTAGTTACTCTGTTGGTCAACAAATTTCTCGCGTTTTGTGAAATTCAGTTAATAGTTTCTATATTCGCACAAGCCCACCACAGGGCTTCATCCGGAGCCAGATCAATTCACATGTAAATACTCTTATATGCTAAGCGTGTCAGGTACGTAATTATAATGTGTTGCTAACATATGCCGCTAAAATGTTGCTTGGACTTAGAAGCTGTCTGGGAGGTCTGGAACAGAGTTCTACGCATTATGACACTTGGCTACTTTACGGACGCAAGTAGCCAGCTTTATGTTCGGGCCTTTTTACTCCCAGGGTAAACATTGCTAGCGTATCCACTGCAAATCAAGAGGTAGGGGCTGAACGCAGAGACAAAATGTTAGTCCTACTAGGAATAGACTGTGGCTTGTCCAGCACCTAGCCAGCCGCTTTACAGCTGGAGCTAGAGTCCTGTTTTGAAGATTATATGGCATTTTGTATGCATTTTAATTGAAAGGAAGAAAAAGAGAGAAGCTTGCATGGCAATGAAGTGCGTCGTGTAACGCTAGAGGTGTTTTCGTGAACGGGGCGAAAGGCGGCGGTTCTACTTCTTCCAAACAGCTGCATCTTTAGCTCCGAAAGCTCCAGTTTATCTCTCAGAATTAAGTACGTACTGAAATTTATATGTTGCAATTTGCCCTTGCCCTAATGCCCTTAAATACGCGTGTTCTTGATATTATCCGATCCCGTGTTTCTCTCAAGGAATTAGAGACCGAAATTTATTTGCTGTGGTTTGACCGGCCGTAATTTCCATAAACCCCTGTTGGTGAGATGTTTGGAAGGCCGCCACCTCGGGTTGTTTTCGACTATACGACATTCATCAGAGAGCAGAAATGCGATGCTGGCTCTATATATATACACCATTGGTTCAGGTGGTTATGTCGTAGAATGTTATACATGAACCCCTTAAAAGCAGAGTGGTTTTAGTATTTATCACGTGATTAACGTAAAAATACCCCACATTTTGTTCACAGGACGAATTTACTTGTTCCATATGATTCTCCACATAAACAGAAACTATTTTCCTAAATCCTATCAACAGATATGAAGCCGAGACAGCCTACTGAGTGTAAGTGATTAAGCTATGTACCAGGAATTGTAGAGACCGTGGCTCGATTTTCGGCAGGGAAAAATATTTATTTCTTCTCCAAAGCATCAAACACTAGGGCAGGCGTGTGGTTCTCAGGTCCACACAGGTTGCGGCTTTGACTTTGATCTTGAATTATGCTTGTTGTTGAAACTAAGAGGATTGGATAGTCGGGACATGTAGAATGTATCTGATAATCAATAACTGCTTTCGAAATTTTAGTTCAGAAACCTGGGGGAAAGGCCACTTGGAATGCATGAACGTACATGGGAGTACAATCGTAGAGGTGTGAGAGTGTTGCCTGAAAGCATGCAGATGCGAGTAGGATCCACTGCCTGACTGTGTGGAGGACGGCAATGAAACGACAGATGTTGTTTTACGACGGTAGTTTCTTGACTAGCTGAGTGATTTGGGCCTATTAGCCTATCGACTGAGAGTCTGTAACATGAAATTAATTTGTACGCCGCGTTTGTCTCTGAGCGCGAAGTCAGGCGGAAGAGTCGGACGCTTCTTCCTTCAGATCCGACCGAGCATTTATCCAAAGTCCGCCCGAAGCTGCACTGTCTTTGAGACTCGCTCTCAGTTCTACGGTCAGATAGCGTGCTACACTGCTAATGTGGACAGAGCTAATGTTACTCAGAAGCAAAGCATGCTGTGCTCATTAAAACTGTAACGTCAGAGAGACATTCGGTTTTTGTTACAATGAACACAGCTTCTAAATTTGTTTAAGAGTAACTGAGAGGACACACGATTATCATGCTGTGCCAAATACAGCTGTATTCCCTTCCAAGTCATCAAAATTACATAAAAACTACACAAACTCCACGCCATATCTTAAATACCCTGGAATCATTTGCACTCATCGGATTCTAGAAGAGAGGGTTGTTTGAATCCATTGTTCTTAATGAATTTAGAGACCAGCTGTGCATATTTCATATAAATGAAATCTCCCCAACCAGCTGGTGGAGACCATTACTGCATGCTCTCTTGGGAATTCTGTTTAATCCGTGGCACTATTCTATCCCTGCTGCAGGCCTGCTTGCTAGACGGATGTAGGCGATGTTAGCAGTGTTGTTATACGGAACCCATGTTGATATAGTAACAGCAAGGAGATTAAGCTAATAAAGATACATTCATTCGTGATGAACTGCTAGATTTATGCTCTTATGATAGCTCACTTTTAGCGGTGTTCTTATGTTGATACAGAAACTGGAAGAAGATTAAGCGAATAAAAATATATTCATTTGAAATGCTCTTACCCAACCACAGCGCACAGATTGCACATTAAATCTAATAAATTCATGGGGTAATTTGGGATGGCCCTTGTTGGTTTCGGTTCTCTTCCACTATTATTTGTGAACTTTCAGGCTATTGCAGAAGATCCTCAAGAGACGGTGAAAGTATCAAGTTATTTTACCAGCGGTTTACGCATTTCTACCTTAAATGCATCCAGCGCTCAGCAACTTAATGGAATTCATATCGCAGTGGTTAGGGTGACGTCCCGTGTCTGGAGAATACAGATCTCCTATTATCACCCGTGTGCTAGCTTCTATTGAACCTTCCTTGTAATACCCATAAGAACATTAGTAAACCTCTATTTCAACAAAATCTCATAATTTCAACTGTATCACATCACAGAATCTAAAAGCAATCATGATTAATATTTCAGGGGAAACAAGAAGTTTAGAAGGAATTCATATAACAATAGAAGGCAGAAATTTTAGTAAAGTGGGCTGGTGTGGATGACAGTTACGGAGTATTGAACGGAGTATTTACGACAATAGGAAAACCCCATTAAAGATAAGAGGGAGAGGAAGGAACACGACGATTAAAATGTAGGCGTTTTGTGGGTGCCTCATATTTGGGTGTTAACGTACATTCTGATCTATTTGTTAATTAGCATTCAAGCTTCTTATTCGAGAGCACGTGCATTCAAATCTCGGCCAGAAATCGGGCTCCCTGTCTCAAGATTTTTCGTGGTTGTATTCAGTCCCTCGAGTTAGTTTAAGGCGTAGTGCCTTATCATCAGTCGCAGTTTCTTTTGCGTCGTGTCGAACTCACCGTTCCGTTCACTAATTATACGACATCGAATCTGGTAAATACATCTTCTTTAAGGCAGCCAAAAATTAATCATTTGGTTAACAGCTAACACCATGAATGGAAATGTCGAGGGGAATATGAGGAGATAAGGATTCAGATACACGGCGATGTGGCTCTCGAGGTTTCGAAGGATCGCGTTGCCTTCGTGTTCAGCAATTTCAAGACACTTCTGTTTTCCCTGTCAGTATCATTCCACCAATGTTCCCTTCTACATCTTTAACGTTATACTACTCTTGTTAGAGGGACAAAGGGCGCAGCTCGGGAACCTTTAAACAAAGCAGCGTTCATCTGATGTTTGTTGGACCGTGCATCATTGTGATAACTGAAAAATAAAAAAAAACCAACTAGATGCCACTTATTATTTTATTGTACTTCTTATAGGCTCAACATGTTTCGGGCATTACTATGCCCATCATCAGGAGCTCGCGACTATGATCTTTTTTTTACCACATTGGTCGTGCCGTTCTTGGTTTGCTGTATTTGGAGGTTAGGTGTAGTTAGGCTGGAGTAGTGTCCGGGTAGCAGGCTGTAGCCTGCTAACCGGACACTTTTTTGATTCTTCAGTTAAAGCAATTTTCAGTCTGAAATCGGGGATCATTGCACAGATAAGTATTTTGACACGATTTAGCGTTTAAAAAATTTAAATACGAGTGTCGTCGAGCTAATACTAACATCGAATGCCACGTCGCGACCCACTGTGCCTTATCTCTTTGTTCTGCCCGGCGTCTGGGGCAGCATAATTACACCGGCCATTAGTGGCTCTAATGTTCTTATTTGAGAAACAAAAACGCACCGCTGTAAAGGAGGCATGCATGATATTGTGCAGACTTTTCGTTTACTTTCAATATTACAACAATAAATGTTAATCAAAAGGATATTAAAGTGCATTCAGACATATTCGTGAATGTGGCAAATGAAATCATTGTTAGGTTCGCCTTTATCCGTACGGAGTGCCCATTAACGTCGCATTGCCTTCTCTGTGACTCTGTAACTAGTCAGGAAGAGTTGAAAGGGTCTGTATGAAATATGATACCAGATCATTTTACGATAGTATGACTGGTTACTTCCATTTTTATTCAGGTCCGACAAGTTTAACGACCGTCTTGCTTGATGTCTGCCCTGCGTGCTGTGCACCGTCTGTCTCGACCATAACTCGATGAATAATTACCGATGTTAAAAATGGTTCGCACCACAACCTCAGCACAAAAGAATAAAGTAGAAACTTTATTTTTAATGCATACTTAAGGAAGTCTTAACGTGCCCGAGATAGGTAAATAAAGCGGACTCTGTACACGCTTTTCCGGACACGCGTATTTAGCAGCGTTCTTCCGCAGCATGTCCGTTCCCCCCACGTGAAAAGCAAAAGAATGTCTTGATTTAGTTTATACTGCGCTGAAACGAGATATGCTTTGCTGTTTTTAATGTATTGTATTTTAGTATATTTCAGGGAAAGTTTGATCATTTATTACACAATGACGTAACGTGCGTAACAATAATTTGTATTGAATTAGGCTATATTCTATACAATTATGACTCGTCGCCAGTTGAACAGTGAAGAGTTGTATGTGAATTTATTGTTTGTTTATTACAGGGCAACACTTCATTATAGATATCATTGTTAGTTCCGTGGAAAGCTTCACTTCCACGGATTATCTGAAAGTGGATTAGACTGTTGAACGTAGCCTTATGCTTTACGGTATTGTTTCTAAATGTTATGCAGTTTTACTTTAACGATATTTAGAAGACCATTCATCCTGGATATTGCTTGTTACGATACAGTTAAAAATTAGCTTTCCGTTTTATCGCTATAAAGGTAAAGATTGAAATATGGAACACCATAATTTTACCTGATTTTTTTTTTGCATGGATGTAAAATTTTGACATTCATGTGTCCGTGCATCGCTGGTATAATTTTAATTTTAATTACAACCAACAGGATGTAACTATTTTGATTTATTTATTTCTAAAACGCTCTACGTGTTTCAGGCGGTTCATCCGCCCATCATCAGTAGCACATAACTGTAGACACAGCTTCAGATATTGTCAAACTGTATTGCTGCTGGCCGGTATCGTGGCTGAGATGGAGCTGCAGTTGACAGTACCTGAAGCTGTGTTACAGTTATGTGCTATTGACGGTGGGCAGAGGAACAGCCTGAAACATGTAGAGCGTTTTAGAAATAAATAAATCAAAATAGTTGCATCCTGTTGGTTGTAGTTAAAATTAAGATTATGTAAAATTTTGTCTCTTATATAAAGTGGGCTGAATGCGTTCGAGGATTGGGTGTACAGGGGAGTGTTTGGATCTAAGAACGAGGAAATAAGAGAAAGGTGGCGGAAATTACACAATGAGGACTTTGAACATACGTGCAGTACTGCGTTGTCGTAGTAAATCGTATATTGAATGGGTGGGACATGTAGCACGTATGAGAGAGATGAGTTGTACGTCACGAGTTTTGCTCTGATAAACTCAAGGGAAGGGGCCAGCTGGTAGACCTAGCAAGGTTACACTAAATGTATATGAAATAAATAATGTATGATAATGTGCCCGTTGTTGAGCTGGCACGGAGCAGAGAGTAGTTGTGGAATGTTGTGAACAGGGCAAAGAAGGATTTTTGTAAGAGGCGAGAAAATGCTTGATGAAATAAACGGTTATTAGTTTCGCAATGGGGCTATTTCGATTAAAACTCTCGAAAATGGATCTGGATATCGTGTACGATGAATGTGGATGTTTTCTGACATTTACGTCACACTAAGTTCTTCAATTATGTCTGTTGCACCATATACTCTCATTTAATTCTGTTAGAAGTAGGAGTCAGTATCAAAATACTTCTCTGGGCTGCTTGGTCAGTGCCAGGTGCAAGATAGTGGATTTAATGTTTTGATGTATCATCTTCATATTTCATCCATAGTATTCTCGACTGACCCTACTATTGATCTCGTGACCTATTTTTACAGCCAAATATTGAAAAAAAAGCCTCTTTCAGAGAGTACAATTAATATAAAATTAGCGTAAACTTCGTAGATGGGGAGGTGGTAGGGGGCAGTTGGATATTCTTTGAATTTTGGCAAAATATAAACGTGGTTTGTAATGACAACACAGCATCATTAAAACCTTTTCCATGCTGAAATTCACTTTTCGTTGGATGCTCAACACAATAGTCTGCTGCACAAACTCTGAAAATCGGAAAGCAATTAATTCTCATCTTTTTTAAATATTCGTATGTCGTTCGTTCGTGCAGGAAGAAACTGAGATGCCAAAAACGTTCATTGGTACCTGCAGGTTTAATGCAAGCACGGGCAGTAATATAACCTGGTGAAGAAAAATATTTTATGAAATTATCTGGCTATAAGGCAGGCCAGAGTAGACTATCCCGGTGGGGGCGAGGTTTTCCATAGCCTTCCATGCCGGCCCCGAGGCCTACGGGGCATCCTGTGTAATGGATACTGGGTCTGTTTCCAGGTTTGGGGGGGGGGGGGTAAAGCGGATGGGGGGGGGGGTTAACCCCCCCCCCCCAATCTAGCCGACGAGTTTTTTTTTTTGGCCGGAGATACCCCCCCCCTGTCCCTGAATGGCATGTTATTGATTG
>Ga0136643_10015990_pt1 | contig 11274 bp, 7 predicted proteins | sample TergutLab28metaG_FD_96883 | JGI IMG/M metagenome (GOLD analysis project Ga0136643, IMG submission 96883) | Labiotermes labralis P1 segment gut microbial communities from Petit-Saut dam, French Guiana - Lab288 P1 (version 3) (version 3) | ecosystem: Host-associated > Arthropoda: Insects >... | reverse complement strand
ATACTCTGTTTTTTTCTCTTCAAATTGCAGTTTGTTTCATAATTCTAACGTATTTGGTTCCTGTATTATTCACATTTTATATACAGGATGTACTAAAATTAAAAAAATAATTCCGGCGCCAAAAGCCTTCTTATATTAAAGTAGAGTCTGACAATTCCAAGAAATTTAAATTGGTTTTACAGAAATTTTTGTATGAAAATTCTTTTTATTCCTTGGATGAATATTTTGCACTTAAAAAAGTTAAATATATATGTATATATGAATTGGATTGGTATTTGCAAGTTTGGCACATGAAGTAGATATGCAAGTATGTTTCTTTTTTCTTTATCAACTAATCTGTATTTTAGATCAGTTTGTGTATATAACGTAACTACATGAATGTACCAAACTTTATCTTTTATGCAGTGATGTGGTAAATTATTTTTCGTACAGTAAGTACTGCAACCTTTTAATTGGTGTTCCTATGTTATTATTTTTTATCTTAAGATAATTTATATTATGTTAAAACCTCAAATATTGTACTAGACCTAGTAACTAAAATTGTTGTACACTTTTATATCAATTTCACTTCTTGACTACTTAAGCAAATATGACTATTTCCATATCCAATTGAATTTTGTAAACCTGGACAGATCCACAGAATGAAAATAAATGATATGATAGTGGGTTCGACTTCTGTGACACATTCATCGACATGCTGTTGTAGTGTTGAACAAATGGACATTATTTACCATTTAATATGACAATTATATTACTGATGCAGCTCTTTATGTTATGGCCAACATATTTCAAACCTGTGGGCTCATCATCAGGGTCTTCCTTTCAATACCATGAGATTTTTTATAGCACTGTCACTGGTGTACAACAATGACAAAGAAGTCCCAGTTTCAGAACATGTCAGCCATAATGTAGGGGAGCTATATCATTAACATAATAGATGTATTAAACATTAAATGATGTTCAGGTATGGAACTGTTATCTTTTCAATTTGCCTCATAAATCAAGACAGCAGATTATTAGTCAAAACTTTTTAAAATATGAAATAGAAAATAAATTTAAAATAAAAAAAGTGGCTTCTACATACAGGTAATAATAGCAATAAAGTATGAAAAATTCCTTTATAGATAAATACTAGTACCCTTTATTCAAAAATGATTTCACTACTAAAATCATTTAAGCACTGGTTCCATCATTGCTAAATGATCACATCTTTCTAATTTGGAAAAAAAAAAATCTAATATCAAAGGAATCTCTCCAATTTTAAAGGCACTTACTTAATTTATGCTTCACTCTCATTTTTTTTGGAACTGATGATGACTTGTCATACTTTTCAGATTTCCTCTCAGTTACTTCATTAAAATGTGCATCACCAGCAAGCTCAGCTTCAGATTCCTGTAATAATGTAAAAGTTTACATACACAGGTATAAGTAATACATAAAAAGTACAAAATTAATTATTATATTAGCACAAAAACATGTAGTGTTCCCACTTTAGTTTGCCAAAATCCATTCTAGTTGACAGTATGAAAAAAAGTGCAAAGTTATCCACACCCCTACACTTACTGTTAAAAAGATTTGAGGTGTTTGCGATGATGCGTGTTTAGATTATGGTTTACCAGTTTTGATACCAAGTAGATCATGGCAGCACGTTCCACTGTAGTAATGGTATTCACGTATAAGGCTACATGTTTGTAACCCAGATGACCACAATTAGTTTCCTTCATTACTAATAAATATACGTACTCACAGTCAAGGACAAGTTAAACAATCTTGTGTCATTCCCCTCCAAATTTGGAGAAAAAAAAATTGCCCAAAAATATGTTTGTGATATTAACATACTTGTCACACAGCTATTTGTAATAAAAGTTTGAATTCTGAGCCTCAGGTTTTGTTCTAACATTGGTCTAACTCTGCTTATCCAACATGTAGTACTACTGATAGGACAGAGAATAAACTTATATCTTCTCATTTCATATAACATGAATAGTTTGCAAGGAATAATTATTTATCATAAATTTTCCAACCACAGTACATATGCGTGTCAAAATCCCTGTCAGCAAAAGTAAAAGCAACCCAGTCTCTACGATGTTATACATTAAAGTTACAGCATCAGAACAACTTACTCTCATTAAGAAAGATAATTTACTCACATGCAAAGCTCAGTTATCCTAAAATGGTATCATATACTTTTCAAATAGTTAAAATCACATTGGGATCTGCAGTAACTTCTGTCTAACTTTCTGCTGTTCAATAACAAAACATTAATTCATTGTCTGATGCCTACACGATTACACACAATGAGAATGATTGGATCTTGAGAAACAGGAGGAACAAATCTTGAAAACTAAACATTTCAGGACATATGCACGGTATCAACTACAAGAAGGACATGAGGACAGTGATTATACTATAGGCTGGATCATCCAGGTTTTGATTTCTGGCAGGTCAGAAGATTTCTCTCCTAGACATCCTAAGCAGCTCTGGGGCTCACTCAGTCAGCAATTCAATGGGTACTGGTGGTTCTTTCCTCAGGGCAACAGCTGCTCGGGCATGAAGATGACCACTCACTTCCATAGTAAAAAGATCAAAAATGAGGAGCTATACCTCTACCCTTCCTACATTCCTTCATGGTGTGGACAAAAACAACTCTATGTTATTAATTACATGTAAAAATCTTCAATGAAACAGATGAAAATACGAACATATCCAAGCACCTCATGATTAATGTCTAATAGGTTAAGTATGTACTCATACAATTCATCTAAAGATTAAAACCATCTGTCAGCCGCTATGATTAACTACAACCTCTGCAAGTAATTACAAACACACCATAAATCCTCTGCTATTATATAAAAATGTGTACATGTGTAGTTATTCATATTAAAAGATTATTCTCAATGTTGACACTTTAAGGTTTTTAATACGGTAAAATAAATTATTCTAAATTATGGATATGAATTATGAAGGATTGTTGCCATATCAACTTTCATAAATCAGGTTTAATAATGATGTTAATAACTCTTTAATATACAGCGTAATATTTATAAACAAGAAGTGATTAAATATTATAGTAATCTGCTTTACTTGTGTTTCTTGTAAGTTGATCCCAGGAGAGGTAACAATCTTGAACATGCCACTAACCTGGGTTCTTGTTATCATCTGTTGACCTGTACTTGCATCATCACAAATAGACTCATGGAGGCCATCCATGGCTGATGAGACTGCCATATTCAAGAATGTATCACCATCAAATGGAAACCCAGTCTAGGAAAACACAAACACAATACTACTGAAGTTACCCTACCAGAACAACACTACTGAGCAGTGGGTCAAGCACACCTATAAACTGGACAGCTACAGACATTGGTACTAGCTCCTAACAGGACAGGTCAGCAGACAAAATGTGCTGCCTAACTATGCAAACTCTGTGTAATAAAAGTCATACAAAAAAGCTCTGAATTAAACAACTCTATGACCATGTCTCCTTGGCAGGCACTCACATTATGTCACGTATTACCAAAATGCTCAAATAATTTGAGTTTTCTTTATCATTAACACTCTTGGCCCAAATATAATAAAGTATATTAAACAGACAACTTTGACCTTAGGTTTTCAGAGCATGTACCTTGTGTTTAATGTATGCTTTCAAAGCATACACTGTGATCAACATTTCAAGGCGCAGGAGTTGAAATGAAAAATTATGTACTTTATAGATCTCAAAGTGGGAGGAATAATGATGGTGTGCAGCATGTTGCTAATGGGCTCATGATCCAGTACATAGGTGTTCCAATGGGAGAAAAGCTGAAGGTACAGAAACTGGTACTAGCCAGTTAGAAGGCACCAGCCTTACCACCACAGCATGACCTATATAATGGGACTCCCCATTCCATTACATAGGTCATGCAGTGGAAGTAAGGCTGGTGCCTTCTTATTAGCTATCACAGCAAAGTATGTCAAGAAGTTTAGACAGTTTCAACATTTGACACAGGAAACCTCCAAAAGCTGCAGTTTCTTACCCAGAAAAAAGAAACTGGTGACACCAACAAAAATGACAATAAAAGTGACAGTTTTCAGACTACCTTCTTTCCTCAAAGAAAGAAGGGAATTGGTGCTACATACCACTGCATACAGCCACCAAATAGTATGGTATGTATAACAGCTTATGAACATACATGGCGTTTTCCAATTCTGAATCAGCATTATTTTTATCCATCCAAGGCCCTTCTTCCAGTCCTTTCTCTACCACAAAATTGCATGTTCCCTTGATTCGTCTTCCTTCCTGGCTATCATGACTCACGTATTTGTTTCAGCCATCTGCTGTGCTATTCTTTGAACTCAGTTTGTTATACAACATCCAAAACAGTACTGTAAACACCGTCTAATTACTATTCATAAAGTTTTCCCTTTCCTTCTCATTCTTGTCAACTGTCCTCAATAATCCACTTCCACTGCCAGTATATTTTTACTTGTATATTTGTTAAAATACCACACTTCTGACCCAGGTAATAAAATATTTATCATTACTCTTTTGTAAATATTTTTCCTTGTAACTCATGTATCCCATAACATACCATTCACTGCTGACAGTGCATATCATCCAGAATTATACTGTGCTGAATTCCTAAATTGTGTCTTTCATCCTCACCAATTTTCATTCCCAAATCTGTATATAATCATCATCTTGGGTTAATATTCCTATGCATAAAATTAAATTAAATTAAACAATACAAAACTCAAGTTAACCTTGGAGAAATGTGATATTACTCATACACCCAAAACTAGAAGAGTATACGTTTTAGCTCAGAAAAACATTATATGTGACATTAAGTATACAGCACTGCATTTTGTTGCACACAAAAATATACTACAGTGTTGGCAGGGATGCTATTTGTCTACTACAGACAGGAGTAATTTCACACCACAATATGGCCTGCAGACTGAAGTCCAAGTGCCACAGTATTTCATGTCACATAGATCATTAATGTGTGAGTAAAACAGACATGTGTAATTGGGTCCCACAAATTAAAAAGACACATAAACATTTACTACTCAATCTTTCCATATTAATCCAAGACTAACTTCAATACGACAACCAACACTAGAAGAAAGGACAACTAATCGATCTCAGAAACAGATTACCACTTTGATATTATATGTGCTATAAACAAAAAGCTAGGCAATGGGCACATAACATAACAATGTGGCACATTCGCATCAGTATTGCCTCCATGAAAACATAAAAATATGTTCTTGTATATTGTTATTGACCTACATGTAGCTGTCAAAAACGTACAACTGTTGATTGCAGTCATGAAAGTACAAGATTGTGTTAATGTTGCATGGCTGTTAAGCTACAAAACATTTCATACTGCTGTCAACAACATAAATATACTACGGTCTCCATGTAAGTGCCTGCCTGATATTGTCGTCCGATTTTAACGAAATTCAGAATTCCTTGACAGATCATTGTAAAATAACACCAATATCAAATTTCACAGAACTCTTTCCTGTGGGAACCACACTGACACATGCAGACAGGATGAAGCTCATACGCATATTTCACTAATTGTGCAAAGATGCTTAATAAGAATTTATACATGATTTACAGATTTGCATGAGGCCATGAGTATGTAGTGTGCTGGGTTGTAACACCAAGCAGACCAATGTTTGAGGGAAATATGCTGCCTTTATCATCAACCCTGATGATGAAGGCAGTACATTCTTCAAAAATAATGGTACCCACGTTTACGACTACACAATGTAACAACCCTGAACCAAAATCAGAACATGATAATGAACTTCACAGGTTTAGAATACATGACAAATATCCCATGCCAGTTAACAACAACACTTTATACTTAATATTCATTTCCCTCATATATATCTAATATATATTTTCTGTGGAATTCCTGAAAATTAAGACCACTATTACAATGCACTTCATATTTAGTGGGGCCTTTTCATATACCCTCTCAAAAGGACTACTGTTTCATCCACAAACTGAGCAGTCTTATATACTAAGTTCCATACACAGGAATGCCTTTGTACCCAATGAATTCACTCTTCTATGTATACTTCCACAACAGAACTACATGCTACTAAACAAAACTGACCTGTGAGAATTTATCCTGTAGTGTTTGATAAATACTCTGATACTTGGGAAACTGAAGATTATTTTCTACAAGAGCTTGAAGAATGAAGTACAGTGATATCTCACTGGCTGAATACAATGGTTCACGATCAATATGTTCAGATATAGCAGCTCCATCAAGAGTATTCCAGTTCACAAACATTAACAGTGTTCTCAAATGCCGCTCCCTTAATGTAACATCATAATTGATCCACCGAGCAATTAGACCTAGAACAGCATTCTGAGGAACGGTCCAAGACTGAAAAGAAATGAGGACAAAGAAACACTTCTAATTCTACATTACCAGAATAACATAAACTTCAACAATAAAATTCCGTGAAGAGAATGATTACGAATCTAGAAATCTAGCAAACAGAGTTTGAATAAATACTTATGCTTGAACAACAGGTTACCTTGTCCGAGAGAAATGCTTCAATTTTTGGCAATGAACAAGTCAGAATTTCATTCTGTAAAATAACTTTGTTTAAATGCACTTGTACAAACAAGGTAGCTGCCTTAGATAACGCAGGCATGTTGTACTTTTCGGCCATTTCTCTAACAGACAGACAATTTGTGATATCCAAGTATCTGTCCAAGTATTCTGCACAGTAGCCTTTAAGCTTCGTTACAAGAAAATGATTAGCAAGGCGTAACAATTCCGTAACATTATTTTTATCTATAACTACCGATCCAGTATACATATAATTAAGTAAACTTTGGAATATATCAGAGTTCTGACAGGTAACTGTCAGCCGCTCTTTAACAGTTCGATGCATTTTCAGTATTGAATCAAAATATGGTGAACAAGATGCCAAAACATTTCTATGCGCACGAAACTGTTTTCCTTCCACATACAAAGTCACATCACAAAATCTTCCTTGTTCTCTCTGGGCTTTCAATTTCTCCAATACAACATTTCCGTGTTGATTTTCGGTGAAGTTCATTGGATTATTTGATAAAGCTACAAAAGCCATCGTGAAAACAACTATTGTGGAACAGTCATGAGTACGTTACTTCCCTTCCTGAATCATTTCTGTTTTACATCTCGTAACTGATTCCATTAATTACAACACGTTCATGTCATACGAAAAACGTTACATCTTTCCTTCTTATTTTACGTCGTATGAAGTAACAGGTCATTGGCAAAACATCAGTACAATTTTGACAATAGTGTGCTAATTTCTGTAATAACTGTTAATATATACATCTCTACAGAATGTCACTAATACTGTACGATCAGGCGAAATTACTACTAACGTCAAAATTGACAAATACTAGCTGATACTATCGAACAGAAAATCGAAACTTTTCTCGCAATAGTAGGCTGCACCCATGCGATGCAACTATGTCCTCAAACTCGAATTATATCGAACTAACTTATCTGTGATATACCTCACATATAGTCCGTGATGACCTCATCCATGTCCCAACCTTTTTTTTTTTTTGCATTGCCACGGATTAGTAATCACTATTCCTTTGTCGAATCGTTATACTTCTAATCGATGGTATTAATTTTGTGTGTATATGCGCTGCCCAAGTGAGAGGTCGTGTGGCCATGTCATGTAGGTAATAATTGGCATGCAACAGAATTTGAAGTTTTACAATTCATATCGCCCCCCTAAACCTTGATTGGTATCAAATTGCGAACAATGTAGTTTTGAGCAGAGATAAACGCAGGTGGGGAGGTGTAATCCGTGGGTCTGTTGGTCCATGGTTGTTGGGGCGGATCGGATTGGGTGTTGGCAGCAGCGAGTTGATGTCGGAGATATAAAATGTCACACCAGACCGGAATACGTGGTAATTATAGATGTAAACATATTGATTTTCTACTGTGCGAAGAAACTATGTTCAGATATAGCAGTCAACTTCCTTAACGATGAACTTCAGTACGCTGGAAGTGATTAAATAATAGTTCATATATAAATTAATGCCCTTTTCTTTTCTTTTTTTTTCCAGCCAACGCTACCCTCAAAAAGTTCTTCGGAAAATGCCGTGACGGAAATGTTCGTGTGTTTAAAGTATCCATCGTAAATGGTATGTGTAAGTATACGAAAACGGCTGAAGCGTGACAGGTGGCGTAACGTTATAAAAATATGTAACCAGTAGCGAACCCGTAACTGATACGAAAACACGGTACTGCGAAATTATAGTTGAAAGTGAAATTACTAGTCTCCGTATGACAAACAGGGAAACTCACATATACAAGATAATAGCGCAAATAAAAAATCAGTGTCCTTTGCAGTGAGATATGCCCGATTTCTTGCTAGTGTAGAATAAACACTATTTCTCATGCTTCCAATTAGTCTTATCATGTGGTATAATCTTCTGGAGAAACGTAATGTACGCTCAAGTAAGTGTTTCCAATGCTGAGAGAAATGTTCTGTATGCTTGTTTACTTTAGCATGTTGCATACGAACCTCGCATGAGACTATAGAAGTCTATACACTTTAGTGATATTCAGATTCACTAACTGAATATTTTCAGTCAAATTCAGAGCTTTGTAATGTGAACACCAGGCACAGAGATGATCTGCATGGGCCAATTGTCATGCTTTGTATGTTGTAAAAGCTGTATAAGCAGGAATGACATAGTATAAGAAGTTACTGACATCAAATCAATAAACATAATTGGTAGGGAAGCAACCATTCTAGTAGACCAATCATGCAAGACAACTCTCATCAACCTGTAGTTAAATCTCCATTGGTGCAAAAACTGTTACATCTGAAGCCACTTCACTCAGCCGTACATAATCTAAAGTATACTGGATGCTTCTGATAATTATAAATCAGGCAGTGAATTCTTTTCTTGCACTCAACCATATAAAGGAGTTAGTATGCAGTATAAACAGACACTGGTTCCAGTTGATGTATCATCAAAGGGATCACTGGGAATTACCAGGCTGCCTGTAATCATGGTCCATACTGTTTAAATTGAACACTCCTTCATGCTATTCGTCTCTGGTCCTTTGTACCATTGTTATCTTATGGCCATACTTCATTTTAGAATGTTGGTGACCAAGTACCCGTGTACAACGTACGGTGAATCCTGTGTGTCAAACTTGTGATATAGCTAGATTTTGATGGCATCCTTGACCAAGTAGTTCATGGTGTTGATATTTATGCAGTGTTGTGTTTTGCCTTCAGTTGCCTTTGTATGTTGAATTTTACATTATAATTTGCAGTGCGTGTGCATTTACCCCTTGTGGTTCAGTGATGAGCAAAAAGTGAAGTGAAATGGCCATCTGTTCTATGCAGGGACATTGGAATGCAAAGGGACTGATACAGATTGAACAGAAAATTGTTGCCTTCATGGGAAAATAAATCTGAAACATGTGTTATCAGAGAGATTATCTACTCTCTACTGTCATTTTTTTTGTCCTACCAGTTGACAAATTCTACTTCGACTGTGACATATCGCTCACTGAAAGCAATAGTACCACTACCCAAAAATTGCCCATTTTTAGTTAATACAGTTGAACTCAAAAAAATAACTGCATCTGACAATAATAACATCTAGCTGGGTATGTTTCAACTAACAATTGAGCTGGTATTATTGCATGTAGTATTAACTTCAAATGTTAAGTTTTAGGTTGTGGCACTATTGCATTCATTGAGCAGTATATTTATGGTGATTTGCACTTTATTGTCAGAAAATAAACAAATAAATATATTTTTATGTGAAAATTTGAGATTTTGTCTTACAGTAATAAACAGTAAAAAAAATTAATAACATGCTTTTCCCATCCAGAGGAACTTACCTTATCTTCATTCAAAGAAGCTTCTGGTACATGGGAAGAAGATTATAACAGTTTGGTGACACCTTTAATTGAAGATGAACAGCCTTCATATATTCTATTCAGGTAATATATCTGGCCACATTAAGAAATTCCTGACATATGTAACTTCATGTGCTTATTTTCCTAATGCAGGATTTGGCATGTATATTTACTGTTATTATGATCCATAGCGTAGAAAATTGTATTATTACAGGAAAGTTTATACTAGTTTTATTTCATAGCAGTCTGTCAAAGAAATTGTTTTTGAAGGCTGTGAGTCTTCAAATAGGTAGGCACATATACTCTTCATAGGCAATGTGAGTTCCTTAACAACAACTGGAACTTACATGCCTATTGAACATTAGATGTTACATGTTTGTTTCCACTTGAATACTTCTGTCATCTCGCTATATCAGCCAGAAACAGACTATTTTAGGCTCAGTGCTACCAGTTGTTCACAATCTGAATCTAGGTTTCAACTATAAGAACAGTAAGAGCATTTGAACTTAGATTATAATAAATGGTGAGAATGCTGTCTTTTATGTGCATGCACACACACTGTATTGCTGAATTAACCCTTTAACACCAAACGACTTACAAAGACATCGCACATTGAGCCCTTTAATTGGCTGAATGACTTATAAAGATGTCGCAAACAGTGTATCGAAGTTTGGAGGAATTTTGTCTACTCCTATTTGGTTAACTGCTGTGGCTTGCTATGTTTCACGATCCGTGAAGGTCAGGCTTTCATTCAGGAGCCAGAATGTACCCCCTCCACCTCCTAAACCCCTCCACAAACACTGATATATACGTAGACACTTAGTAATTACACATTTTTCCCAGCTAATACAGTTCTGACACTGCTTGCTTTGACTGTTGCTTGCCGTGGGGTTCACTGTGGGTTGAAAGATCAACACTGGCCTGTGAAGTGAACTCTAGTTGTTGACCAGAAAGGTTGTTAGTGGCATACTGTATCCATATAATTCAGACAAAACTAATGCTCAAAAATCAGAGATATCCACAAAACACGATGTTTACAGTTACAGAAGGGCCCACAGACATGCCTCTTATAGTGCAGAGGTAATCTACAGGGGCTGTGGGGTAGTAACATGCAATATACAGCTGTCAATCTAGTAACGTCTTGGGCACCCTCAAATAGCTGGAATTTTTATACAGCAATCACATCGTAGCTTTAGATCTGTTTTGTTGTCACTGTAGAAGCCATTCATATCTGACTGGTATTACATGTCTGAAACTGTGCTGAGTCATACATAGTAGTCTAAACAAGGCAGATGATTGTGGGTCTTGAGCAATGGCCAGAAAAAAATAAATAAAACTTGAGGAGGAAGCCATCAGTGAAATTCTGGTT
>Ga0136643_10015989_pt1 | contig 11275 bp, 9 predicted proteins | sample TergutLab28metaG_FD_96883 | JGI IMG/M metagenome (GOLD analysis project Ga0136643, IMG submission 96883) | Labiotermes labralis P1 segment gut microbial communities from Petit-Saut dam, French Guiana - Lab288 P1 (version 3) (version 3) | ecosystem: Host-associated > Arthropoda: Insects >... | reverse complement strand
TTAGCTCCTCGTTATGCAGTCTCCTCCATTCCCCCGTTACCTCGTCCCTCCTAGGTCCAAATATTCTCCTCAACACCATATTCTCAAACACCCTCAGCTTCCTTTCCTCCCCCAATGTCAGCGACCAAGCTTCACACCCATACAAAACAACCGGCAAGATTATAGTTCTATATATCTTAATCTTTAATTCCCTGGACAGTAACCTGGAAGACAAAAGATTCTGCACCGAATGATAGCAGGCATTTCCTGACCTCAGTCTACTCTTTATTTCTTCCCGAATAGAATTTTGGATTGTTAAGCAATGACATATACCTTGATTATATTCATATGTAACGAATCATTGTATAAACAAACACAAAACCCACAAAAACACATGTTTGTTATTATTGTTACTAACGTGTTTATTTTGTTCCTTTGATTTTCGTGTGACAAGTTTATTTCAAGGAACAATCACTCTATAACGTGAACCATAAATGGAATTGCCATAAACCTGATTATTGTTTACGGAGAGTTACTATTCCTTATACACCACTTGCATTCAGCTCGCATTCGGACCGTCGGCAATAACCCAGCAAACCAAATTTCAATAAACGTAATATTTCAAGATAGATTTCTAATGGGTTATTCCAGCGGTTCCCATTAATTTCTCCTCGGATTCAAAAGGATACGAGAAAATTCACGGAGGATTTGTGGATATTTTTCTGTAATTGATGCTTTGAAATGTACTAATTTTTTGGATTAAAGGAACGAAGTTTTGTTAATAATGGCTGCGGAAATCCTTATTGTTGATGTGTTTCATTTGTATGACCCTTATAATACTTAATCAAAAAACTTCCTGTACTCACGAACCGAGGGATAAACAAATTAATTAAGGTTAAATCAAGCAACGCATTGTTCCTTGTGCTACTCGTATGTAGGCATCCCTATCTAACACTAGTTCTGAGATATTAATTTTCAAAATTAGATATCATCCAGGCACTTCTTTTACGTAAGCAAGGACGTGAGGTCCGTGGTTATTTTTGAAAGCCAAAGCAGTCCCCTAGCAAAATAGTCTGGGAAAATCTGGGTTACTCTAAGTTAAACATGAAAATAGTCACAAGAAAATATGCTATGCCTTCATACAACACATTTTATCGTCAATAACCATCAGAATAATCTCTAACGCGTTATTAGCATGGTCATGGTAGTCGTTCTGATTTTGTCTATTTCCTCTAATTATCCGCGCCTTTACCAAATTCCTTTCCCCATTTATTGCATTAGTAATATTTTTCATGGAACTTCTGACAATAATTTTCTTCTCTGACACAATCACATCTTCGTTGCCGAAGAAACAGCGTCCTTTTAGGAAGGGCAACTTTCATTTTATATCATGCAGGGCCAAATAATATGATTGCTGCGTTTTTCTGCAGGTTCCATACAAATTAAATTGCTTGCATGCAATCGGGACATATCCCAATAACAAATAAATTACAAACATTTGTTAATCGACATTTGCGAAGAAGAGCGGGCATTAGATGACCTAAGATAATACGTAACACCTTGCTGTAGGAAAATACTACAGAGAAGCCTGTAATGTCATAAATTATAATGGGAAAATGGCGATGTATCCGTCATACTCGGAGTGAGGGGGGATGGACCCATTGATAGCAAGCACTGCATTGGAAGCTGCAGGGAGTCAGAAGAAGGGGAAGGCCGAAGCAAAACTGGAGAAGGATCGTTTTGGAGGAATTAGGAAAATGCGGCAAAACTTGTAGTGACAAATTTAGTAATTGTCTAAAAAGATGTGACTGTATTCAGTTTATTATATTTCTATAGGCAGCTCTACATGTTTCGGGTGTTGACACCTATCATCAGGATCTCGTACAACTGTAATTGCAGCTTCTGGCACTGGTCAACCGGGTCTACTACCATCCTCTCCCGTTGTTGAGTTGGAAACTCCAACTCAACAACGAGAGCGGATGGTAGTAGACCTGGTTGACCAGTGGAAGAAGCTGTAATTGCAATTGTACTAGCTCCTGATGACAGGTGTCAACACCCGAAACATGCAGAGCTGCCTATAGAAATACAATAAATTGAATACATTCACATCTTGTTGGAAAATTACTAAATTTGATTCACTTATAGTGACGTTAATAGTTTGGTCGGCAACTGAGACAGAAGGTTATGTCTTCACAAATGCACTGTTAATACTACTACTATTACAACAATTATAACAACAACTACCACTACTACTACTACTACTACTACTACTACTACTACTACTAATCGGGGCATTGTGAATAATCAAGGACCCGTGTATTAATATCTGACAGTGTGAAGTTCCCACACATCCTGTACAAATCACCAGCTTCCCAATCTATGTGTACTTGGGCTCTCTCTCAGGACGTAAAGTGACCCTAATGTGAAACTGGTCACCCAACCCCGTGTAGTGCTGACTGACTGCCATCCCATACGTCTCTACAGCTGAGGTATAAAAACAGCAACACGAACTACTGTACTCATTGCTAAAAACATATGTGGTATTCATACTCTCGTTTATAGTGGCGCTCCTCTTGATTTATTTATTCCTTACTCACACATTTCTATACACATGTAAAGTAAAGTTTGTCTTAAACCAGTGATTCTCAACGGGCGTGTCTGAGAATTATCAAGTATGCCGTGAGCCTATGATTGTTAATTTTTGCTGAGGGTATGGTTTTCTTGGGAACAACTGCTTCTTATGGCATATTTTTATCGCAAATAATATTATTTAGAAAAATCTACGTAGTAGTAGTAGTAGAAATAAGAGCTAGTGGTGACATTATGATCCAAAATGACACGTAGATTTTGTACATACATTGTACCTCCTGGTTAATTTAAAATGCGTTAAAGTATTACGCCAAGTCAGGTATTGACTTCCATGCTTAGTAGGTTATTCACCCTCATGTTTTTCGGACCCTTGGGCATCAAAAACACACGACCCCAATTCCTGTATCTTTTGCATGCCAGTGCCGGACAGTGACTTACGATATGTACACTTCTTCGTCCCCACACAGTCGGTAATCCTGTTCTGTATGATTCCGAGGTTAAACATATAGGACTCTAAGGATTGGGTGGCCTGTTAACAGCTCCACAGCCACTTTCGGCTTCTGTCCACTCATTGCTTGAAGCTCCTTTGTTCTATTTGACAGGGGCCCACTTTCCACCTTTTCAGGCTTTCCTCTCTCCAATTACTCCTGATGACTTCTTTAACCACAACAAAGGGAATGCCAACAGTTTGGTTGGTCAGAAGGGATTCCGTTAGTCCCTTCCTTGGCCAAATTATTAGCTTCTTCATTTCCTGTTATTCCATGATGCCCTTCTGTCCAACTACAGTGACTTTAATAGATCCACTTAGTTTTTACAGCTTTGGAATACTCTCCCATGCCAAAGACGTTTCGGTGGTGGATTTTTCAAGTGACCCTGTTGCTGCCCTGCTATCAGAACAGACTTGTATTCTCCTTCTAGTTATGTACTTCGACAAGAGGAGTTCTGTGCACCTAAGGATTGCTATCACTTCAGCTTGAAAAAATTGTAGAGAGGATGGCCAAAAACATTTTCCCTATTGTTGTCCTTTGGTACATAAACGCTTGCACCAAAGTTGTTGCTAATTTCTGAGCCGTCCGTGTACCAAATTTCAACGTTAGTGTTAGCGATTTTACTTTGACATACACAAGTCTTCTCTAGCCTGTATCAATACTTACATTGCTTCACAAAGTGATATTTTAAGGTTTCTATCGTCTTTTAATGTAAAAGGATATTTCTGGATGAACTTAAGATTCGTCAGTCATAACGCTGTATTCCTGCATTCTCCCTGATAGTTCAATCTGCAGTAAATCTAGCTGCTCCAATGGGGAGTTAAACAGAAGGCTACTTCCGGCGCCTTTGTACAAGTGTAGGTGTAGGTGTAGGTTTAGTTTTCATAGACCCTTCAGCAGCCCTCAGGTAACTACTCTGTAGGCGTATTAGCAGGGTTTTGCTTCCAGTCTACTCACCATGAGAGAGAAGACTACTGAAACATAGAATATTTCTGGTGGCAAGTCTGTCTTGTACATCCATAAGGCTACGTTGGGGCTAATTCCCCAGGATTTACACACGGCTCTTCTACACGCCCACATAGAGGAGAAAAATTTCTCCATCCTTTCTGTGATGTGTTGCTTCCAAATTATTTTAGAGTCTAGTAAGACTCCTAAATATTTCACCGAATTGGCGAAGGCAACTTCCCTTCCCCCGAGCCTCAAAATCTCTATTGGTTCTGGTATATATTTCTTAGTAAATACCATAGCTTTAGTCTCCAACAGATTTATCATTAGGTATTTGTCTCACACCTTCTCCTGCTATCTTCAGGGCATTAATTCCAGAGGGAATCAAGTAAAGACCCTCTGACTAATATGGCTATATCATCAGCACAGCCTCTGACTATAAAAAATTCTTTTTGTTGATCCTTTAGGAAGTTGTTTACCACGAAGCACCACAAAAGTGGAGACAAAACTCCGCCCTGTGGACAACCTTTATCAGGTTAGCCTTCTATGGTTGCATCCACATGACTGACGGTCAAGTTTCTGTTACTAACAAGTCCGCTACCCAGTCCACGGGCGCTTCAGGAACTTCAAACGTTGATGTAATCTTATTATAAAGTCTGGGTTCTAATTCTAGTGCACTATGGCAGACGAAAAACTAATATGCCAAGATTATGTAACACAAAATTAGCGAACAGCAACATTACGTTAAAAATCATTTTAAAATAAGCTAATTTTATCACACGTAACTGCCCGATTTTTTAAAACTTTCTTAACAAATGTGAAATATGTTTTGTCATGTTACATGTCGAACAAGAGTTCAACCCTGTGCAGTGTATTCCGTTTTCCTCTTTACCCCTCCCACGTCAGAGTCTACCCGAAGACCTGCAACTGGTTTTGTTTCGCTCTTCATTTGGTCTTCGAAGGATTGTGACGGTCTAAGGGCCGTGTAGCGTAGTCGGTATAGCGACTGGCTACGCGCTGGACGGTCCAGGGATCGAATCCCGGTGGGGACGAGATTTTCCGCACCTGTCCAGACCAGCCCTGGCGTCGATTCAGCCTCCTGTACAATGGGTATAGGGTATTTCCCTGGGGTAAAAAGCGACCTGGGCGTGATGCTGACTCCTCCCCCCTTCTAGTGCCTTTGTCAAGAAAGAGTAGAACTATACCTCTACTTCCCCTATCAGCCGTACGGCCTGTACAGAGCCTCAGTGCCTGTAAAACGGTGCAATTTATGACGGTCTAAATTCGGTTTCGGCCTTGTCTTCTAAATCCTGTTTGGAGACAACTGACGACAGGCCAAGAGTCCACATTCTGGCTTCGCTTATGTATTACTATGTGTTGGGTTGCATGCTTTATTACGTTTTGCCGAGCTACACACGTGTATTAAGTTCGTATCACGAATTCAGGCATTTGCAGGATGGGAAATGTGGCTGAAACACGTCGACTGAAGTAATATCACGCTATTTCTTAACCATCAACATATCTAACCAAATTTGTAGATAATAAACTTGCAATTCAGGGACAAACGAAAATATGCGTTCCAACACAACACTTTAAAGTCATATCACACAGTGCTACATGTTTCGATTATGTTATGTTGGACGGCACATTTCCATTTGTTTATGATACAGTGCAACTCAACGGGATGCATCAGAATAAAAAAAAACGGCAAATTTACTTTTCAAATAAAGTCCATCGAATGACTCAACGATGCAAACAGAAGGAAGAAATATCCGTGAAACATTGCGAAACGTTTCTGTTAAAATTATTAAGGTAGGGTGTTACCAAACCTGCGATTTCTAATCTTATTGATTGTACGTAACGCTCAAAAATCACTGGTATCATAAAATATTTTACCTAAAATATAACGTTTAAATCCATCATTAAACAATTGAATGAACTTGGACCAACATCCCGGACACAAACGCACAATAAAATTGCGACGTACATAATTTAACAGGCGGCATGCAGCTTCGGAACGTACACATCCCACGATACGCAGTGGACGCTATAAAAACAACGCAGCCATTTCTACATCCCACATGCGACTAGTATTTTAAAAAAAACAGGTTTTACCTACTTTCAAGTGTTTTTAACTGTAACCTTCGTAATACACAATATGAGGACAATGAAATTTGAAATGTTAATCGTCGAAACGACCTTCATGATGTTTTATAAATTGTGCATCGGTATGAATACTGCAGTTCTGCAATACATGGTTGGACAAGAGTTTGTAGCCATTTAATGTGTTGGGAAGTTTATCAGTTAAGACAGGACCCTTCTGAGGATGGAACTGAAGAGCGCCAAAATGCGTTGGAGTGCTAGTTAAACAACGTAACTTGATGTGTGAGAAGTGGTGCATTAAACACTGGTTTGATGAAGAAAATAGTTATAAATGGGTGGAATATTTCCATGTAAGGGGCGCTTCTGACGTGATTTTGTGGTGTTTAATTGAACATGTAAAAGGCTTTAACTTTTTGTGTTAATTTTTATGGCGCTGTATGTTTAAGCTGGCCACATAATGCCTAATAAAAAAAATTCGTTGATTTTCAACAGGTATTATGACCACTTAAGAACTTTTACACCAGTTAAAAAATGAATGCTTATTCTATGAAAAAATTTACAGGAAGTGCCAAGGAAATGTGAATGTTTTAAGTCACCATAGGCAGCAGCTATTTCCGTGCAAATTCACACACACACACACACACATATATATATATATATATATATGTGTGTGTGTGTGTGTGTGTGTGCCGGTCCCTGTGGCCGCGCGGTCTGAGGTCTAGGTCTACGGCCGCTCGCCTGCTGAGATTGTGGGTTCGAATCCCACCGGAGGCATGGATGTCTGTCTGTTGTGAGTGTTGTATGTTGTCAGGTAGAGGTCTCTGCGACGCGCTGATCACTCGTCCAGAGGAGTCCTACCGACTGTGCTGCGTCGTTGTGAGTGATCTAGAATCCTCAAGAATGAGGAGGCCATGGCCCGCGTTGGGCCTGAGCGCCACAAGGATATATGTTTATATATATATATTGTGAAGAAGTGAGTGCATTCAATTTTTACGCCATACTGCGAATAAGTGTCGTTTTCTGCTGTACTATATCCAGTCTTGCGAGCGATTTTGACAGACGAGAGAATGTTTCTTATATTCACACTACCAGCGTGCCTGAACTATTCAAGCGATTAAAGTCACATTTAGACTAAAACAAAACAATGATATCTTCTATAATATAGGTATACTGTAGGTTTAATTTAACACGCTGTAAGTTTGTTTGTGGTAGCAGCATAATGACGCTTTTAATAAATCATATTAACCTTTACGAACGGGCCATAAAGAATAAACTTTGTATCAGTTTTGAAGAACTCGGAGTTCACTCATATAAAGTCTGAAAGCATCCAGAAAGCACTGGTTTTTCTGTCTAGTAGATACAACATTAAATGTTCAGTATATATAAAACTAGAGAAAGGTGTTTACTGCGCGGTACGAGCTGACTCTTTAAACACAATGCAAGTTAATCTCAGGTTCTAAAGCTTTAATGAAGACTCCCATAACCTACTAACTGAAAAAAAACGAAGAAACGTTTTCTGTGACACCAAAAAAGGCAAAGAAAGAGTAGCTGCCATCGCGACAGAAAAGAAAAAGATTAAGGGAAACATTTAAGTTAAATTATTTGACTTTCTATATACAAAAATTTATTTATTTATTTACCCAATAATGCTAGTGGCATTAAATTTGGATTTTATATTATGAGAAGAAGAAGAAGAAGAAGAAGAAGAAGGAAAAGATGAAGGAAGAGGAAGAATAATTGGTTTCTACTTTCACATAGTGTAATCTTAAAATCAAATATTCTAACTTGTCACGCCATACATTCCAGACCTCAAGAGGAGAAAAATATCCTGCAATTGTAAGAAAAGCTTTGGAGGTTTTGAGGAAGTTTTCTACTTTTCCATCTTACCTCAGCGCGTTGTGCCATGATCGTTTAAAATATTAAGAGCAAAATGTGTAAAAGCGTACCCACATTGAGGATAAAATTAGAATCAGTCCATCACATGGGCGCACTGATATAAGCAAAATCGTTCAAGCAACATCAAGTTCAAGTATCATAATGATATATTTTCATGGATTTTTCAGCGTCAAAACAGACCATTTCTTTCACTTCTAAAGCACGAAACTTTCAATCAAAAAGGCCACAGTTTATAAGTGTATGTATTATACAGATGAAGTAGTCCTTAACAAGTATACATTTATGTATACTATCCTCCTACTCCGGTCTTCATCTTCACATTTCTTTACGCGTAGTGTCAGCGAAAACATTACTCCAAAACCTACCGCAAATATTAGTGAGTCGGGTAGCTCAGTTGGTATAGCAACTGACTACGGGCTGGACGGTCCGGGATTGAATCCCGGTGGGGATGAGATTTTCCGCCCGTCCAGACCGGCCCTGGGGCCCACCAAGCCTCCTGTACAATGGGTACTGGGTCTTTCCCGGGGATAAGTGCAGCCGGGGCGTGCTGCTGATCACTCACCCCCTTCTAGTGCCGTGGTCATGGAAGATTAGGGTTATACCTCTACCCACCCTCTGGGCCACACCGGGCCTGTAATGGGATCACTTGACCTTTTTACCGCAAATGTTATAAGGCTGAAAACAACTGTCCTAAAGTCTGGTGTCAGAAATTTCGACAGCCAGTATAAATTAAAAAGAATTTAGAATAACATTTAATTTTCTGGCTATTTCCATGCGTCAACAAACGTTTGTAATAGCAAATTCGTGGCTGGTTTGTTGATATTTACCTTCTGTAACCATTGATATAACAACATTAATACTTTGTTTCAAATTTGGATCTCATACATTCGTGCAATGATTGTACAATGTGCGAATTGAAAATATTTGTTCTGTAAATTTGAATTTGGTGGGGTAGGAAACCATTCAAAAACTATCTCTTTCAAAGCTGATATACGAGGATAAATACTGAAAATTTCTATGAATGGGTACAAATGTGCAATTTATTTTACCATATTACTAACAGCTCTAAATCAAATGCCATAAATGATGATTTCGTGTAAATATTAATGGTGATGGATCTACTGAAGTGATTAATTCTCCTTTTTTCCACTAATAACGGAATATCAAAATAACGTTACGGATTATTAAAATGCAACTTTCAATTAACTAAGTGTACTAAGCATATCCAAACAACGTTGTTCATGTTGTGATAATATTAAAACGTAATATGTGTTTTTCATAGCAGAAAAACTCAACTATACGTGATTTCGCATTCATAAAGGCTTCTGGTTAAAGGCAAGGTCAGTTATTGGTTCCTTCTAAATGCTGCCATTTTTCTCTTCGCCACAAAGCATGTATCGTCTCTGGAATCCATAAAGCCTCCAATCCAGTGTCCATTAAATCTAAATTATCGGAAAATGGAAAACACTCACTTCCCTCTACTAGTAGTGTTGAGGATTTGAATAACTGTACTGAATACTTCACTAGATGAACAATTTTTAAGGTATCGACTTGTGAGTTTATTTGACTGTTAGTATTACAATCAATACAGACTGCCGTGGTGTGGGTATGTTTTAAGGTAGAGTAATGAAAAAATATTTTTCAAATGAACTGAGTAAATCAAACAAAATATATCAAAACAACAACGGTACGAGTCTGCATAAACTTAAAACGAAACAGACGTTCCAACAACAGTGCTAGGAAATGGGTCTTATAATAAACAACAGAGCTAGGAAATGGGTCTTATAATAAACAACAGATCTAGGAAATGGGTCTTATAATAAACAAAGACCTAGGAAATGGGTCTTATAATAAACAAGCCTACTTTTAGCAGTGCAAATTTGTCAGGGTTTTCAGTACTTAACGCATTTCTGTAAAAAAAAGTTTAATTATAGTTTAATGAGTAATTAAAGTTAAATTAACGAATGTTAAGGAAAACTTTAGGGAAAATATTGGAAAAAAAAATAAAATTCAGGAAACGGAAAGGGTCACATAAGGAAATATTTCGAAATATTTCTTAACATTACTTACAATAGTACCCTTGTTAAAAACATCTGCGGTCACATTACACTGTATCAGTTATATTTGTGTATTTCACTGGAGATATATCTAATGTTTGGAAAGCATTATACCTTGTAACCCACACATATTTTTTGTATCTAAAAGAAAACGAAACTAAAAAATGAGCAACAAGGAAAATCCCAAATAAAAATGACACAACAACAACAACAACAATTACGAGAACCTAAGTCGGACAGCAAAAAATCAAAGTACTCAGATATTTAATCCTCAGAATTAATATGTTGCTGTAAAATATTCGCTGAGAAGATAAAATAATAATACCTGTTAGACATCACACGATTTAGATACAAGTTGCCACTATTTTCATAAGTTTTTTGTGTTTATAAATAAATTTCTTGTGATTGGTCTCTAAATATCCGTCTGTGAAAGGTAATTAATTCTGAACAGCAACAGGCCGGAGGTCCTAGTTAATTAAAAGTGATGGGTAAAAAAGAAAAATATACGCATTTATAACACGACAGGCATGTAGAGTGAAGTAATATTTCCATCCAGTCCACAGAGTTAATGTTATTTCCCACACGGTCCTTGCCTCAGACACTACTCAGGCACATCTCCTGCACCTCGCGTTTGCCTAATTCAATATGTTCACTAGCTAATGAACAGTCTCGTTTTATTTCAATTACAACCTGAGTTTCTTCCTTCTTAGGCGACATAAAACCTATGCAATCGCCACTCCATATTTTACTCCTTGTTTTCTGCATGGGCTGGAATACAGGATCTACGGGTGCTGTCAGATAGAATCAGAGTGGGAAAGACGTGAAGGAGAGGGTGCATTTCCTTGTCGTTACAGGGTTTTCAAATTTGGAGGTAAATGTGTACAGGAAAGATGGAAAATTTCGTAAAAACACTCCCAGTTTTTTCAGCTTTCTTACACGGAATAGATGTAACAGTATTCTTCAGATATAACCACTTAAATTTTGGTTTAACACTATATTTAATATTCAAAATCGCCGCATTTTGTCTACAAAGTTTTTTTTCTTGCGATTCTCAGAACAAGAAGCGAAAGATTCCCCCAGAAAATTAATATATATATATATATATATATATATATATATATATATACACAGGGTGTTTCACGACTTTAGGGCATAACTGCAGGAGGTGATTTCCTAGGTCTTTGTGATCAAAAAACTTCATATAAACATGCGTCCGAT
>Ga0136643_10015986_pt1 | contig 11277 bp, 6 predicted proteins | sample TergutLab28metaG_FD_96883 | JGI IMG/M metagenome (GOLD analysis project Ga0136643, IMG submission 96883) | Labiotermes labralis P1 segment gut microbial communities from Petit-Saut dam, French Guiana - Lab288 P1 (version 3) (version 3) | ecosystem: Host-associated > Arthropoda: Insects >... | reverse complement strand
GCTTACAAAAGTATTATTATTTTTTTTATACAGTATTTTTTTTTTTTGAAACCCTGAATTGCGTTTTTTCCCCCTCGCCCCCCCCCCCCCCGATGATATTATATATTCTTTGAGAACGTGGAGGCACATTGGAGGGTCGGGTACAGACCACAGAGTACGTTTGTTTTTTTTTTATCTCGGACCAAACAGCTGTTATTTCCCTATATATCATGAACTTACTGGAATTCATAACCTAAAAGGGAGGTGTTTACTGCACGGTACGAGCTGAATCTTTAAATATAATTGACGTTAAATTCGGTACGCAAACGGTTATTTTTTATCATCATTCATTCTGTTTACTTGTTTCGTTGCTTTAAGAGACGCCCTCTTTCTTGTTGACTTTACAGAATATATTCCCACTGCAGGAACGCCTTTCACGTGCACAGATAATTGTGTGTCGGTATCGCACTTCACATGATCGTTATTTCTACCTGCCTGTCTGATAGCGTTGGAGGTTTCTGTCAGTATTTTCTGCCAAATTCCACACCGGTATCTCCAGAAACACCAACTGCCTATCTTCGCACCATCAGTTTACCTAACATGGCGATTGTACGGTTATTTATAGGAAGGTCTCTCTTTCGTTTTTCGCCCCATGCCCTTCAGGTTAATTTCTGGTACAGTTTAATTATTTATAGACCACAACTCCTTGCTTCCATATCCCTTCCTATTTATTACTTCCTGTTTTTCGATTTATCTATTTATAATTCTTTTAACGCGGATCTGAAAACTGCAGAACGGACAGCGCCACTGTCGCTTTGCCTAGACGCAGCTGTGAGGTGGTTCGGCTTTCAGCACATCCCGCATAAACTATGAAATTGAAAGGCATTATTGACTAAGCTAAGAGAGGGCAAGACCAATCATTTTTGTCATTCATTCGTCTCCAGTGTTCATCGCAGTTGAAACAATCTGGTTAAACTGTATAAGAATGAACAAAGAGAGACGCAAGGAGCAGAGTTGGTAGACTCAGTCTGCTACAGTCATCCGAGCGGCTCTTGGAACTATCACCAGATTTATTTTTGTACGGATGGTTTCTGCATCGAAGTTTTTATTCCTTCTCTTTGTTGGTCGCCTCTGTTTCTCTTCTCATAGGCGACGAATCGTATTCCGAGTAAAGTAAAGCCTTTCACTTATTTAACTTATCTTGTTCTTACAGACTGAAGGAATGGTTTTAGATCATATGGACTAAATTCACCTGCTTTAGAGAAGGACCTTCGGTTGACTTCTTTGAATAGCAATAAACTTCCTTTTCATAAATGAGATTAATTTTTAAGATTTGTGCTCCGTCAAATTGTGATTAATTTCTAGAAAGGCAAAACACCCTCCATTAAGTTCTGCATCAAAATAATGTAATAATTAGGCACTCGTTAACGCGTATTATTATTTGCAGCCTACAGTCGAATGACTGATTGAACGCCAATTTCTTTCCATCATAATATGTGTTATAACAATACTATTTTCAAAGAAAACAGGTAGGCAGATTATTCTAAGGAACATCTGTACACATGAGAGAAGAATAAGCGTGCTAGTGGACTTGTATTAATTCCATATTTTTGGGGCGCGGCTAAGTACTTAAAGACTGGTACAACAATTGTGTTTCAATTGCTAGCACGTTGGAAACAGCAATGCTTAAAGGTATTGTGTGGTAAAATAAGTTACAAAGAGGTTGTGATATGTGGCTTGTGTTCCAATACATGCCTACCTTAAAAACCATTTGGCTATGTTTAACTGGCCTGAAATTATCTGACGGCAGGTTTGGCATATTACATTCTCTTACAGTTAAACTGCTTAGTGGTTTTACTGCTTTATATTAAAATTATGTTAGACGTTAAGATTACAGTATTGTGGGTAAAGACACCGTATAGATTGGTGCAGAGCTGTCGGCGTTTCAGAGGCACCGCTGACTTCCATATTCAGCCAGGTCTTTCCGAAACATTGGTACCGACGATTTTAATACTTCCTTTCGTGATAGGTTCAAATCTCAGAGATGCTGAGTGTGAAGTTTATTGAATATACGCAACTTGCTGTACCCTTATTGTCAGGCACAAGATTTTCCTTAGATAACTGCTGTTTAACTGACTCAAATGCCCACGTTACCGGCAATTGTAGTAACAGCTTGTAATCTGCTCACTAAACCTTACTGCAGCCACTAAAGACATGCTCACTTTTGATGACGGCCAGTTACCTTACTATGCGTGAATCAAATTCCGGAAATTACATACATAAATAATGTCCCTGACATTCAACGTTAATTACGGTGTAAGGACTCCAGCTTTGTCAAAACCGTCAGAAAATTAGAAATTATTTATTTTACAGCGCTTTTTAACTGTACGCGTTGGGGTGCCATATTTTATGTGGGAATGATCAGCCCGAAGATAAGGGAAAAATTGATTCAAGACGTATTTTACGGCGTGATTTCAGGCTTCCGCAGCGGTATGAATGAGATCTTCGCTCTTCTGGGTTGTTACGCAGCGTAGATTAGTAGTTCGGTACGGAAATTTCGGGGCAAACTGTCGGTGTCATTTTCAAGGGTCAAGCAGTCCAAGAAGAGGCATTCTTCATGAACTGCTTGATCGTTTAAGATGGGACAGGTTTGTCATCCTCAAACGTCTGTAAGTCACCATCAATCTACACTACGTAACATCTTAGAAGAGTGAATATCTTATAGTTTAAAAATAAATAATCATTATCGCAAGTTTTACCCGGGGAGATAAACCACCATAAGTCTATCGGTATAACTAGGCAGTTGTTTGAGATATGAATGTTGGATCTTCCAGATATGAAGCAGAGAAGCTAACCATTCGAACAGTGTTATGCAGTTGAGGACAGAAGTATGACTTCCTCGGTAATTAAACGATTGACCCTTCTGTGTGAGATGCAAATTCTGTGGTTCTGAGAACTGTTGCAAAGATACGTACATCGCGACTTTATCTACGAAAGAGCTGGCTTAGTCGGGCGCACAATCTTGACAGTTATAATTCTGGGACACTGAAGTTGTAGATTACGGGATCTGCCATCGACCGTACAGTTCGATGGTCAGTCGGCTGAAGGTTGACAATTTGGCCTAGAAACTGCTGGCCCCAGGTGTTGCTTCAGATGCTGTCCAAGCATGAGTGACATTGGTCACAGGATGCTTGACTGATAAATATTCTTAAACCGTCATGTCAGTTTACAAGATTGCGAAATATTCAAGAATTTATTGCTGTATCTTCCACTGTGTATCCTGTAATATGTAAATTAAGGTAAAACTAAGTTTTCCCTCTGCACGCCACGAGGGCATGTAACCTCGGCACTAGATGGAATTGAGTGGTTAGCTTAACGTCCCAACCTCTTTTCCCCCAGGACGTTGACGGGATATCCATTGAATAGGAGTCTGGGTGGAACATAGAGCCGGTTTGGGCGTTTTAGAAAAGAGAAAAATCTCTAGCCCCAACCGGATTCCATCCCCGGACCGTCCAGTCCGTAGCCTAGTCGCTGACAGTTCAAAATAGATCATTACGCATCATCGCTATTACAGTGGTCGGCCCTCGAGCCTGTAGCTTTGGAATGCAGACAGTCGGCATCCGCACGCGAAGGGATATAGAGTACTTAAAAGTTCGGTAATCAACCATCAGAGTGACGAAATAAGGACAACATCGAAGCGAGATTTGAGGTTCTTACAGCAGTGTGTCTGAGGATTTAGGTCTTTTCGTACGTGTTGCAATGTCGTTGGGCGAATGTTTCCCGACGTTTCGAAGGAACATAGTGCCTTTATCTTCAGGGTTGAGCCGACGACACAGGTTGTCATCATACAGCAATGAACTCCGGACAGCATTTGTACGTAAGAGTGGTATAAGGACGTAATGAATATGAAATTGGTATTCTTCAGTAAAAGTTATGAGAACGAAGAAATAAAACAGTTTGTATGTATGTACCACTGCTTGAAATGGTACTGGAAATTTATACACTATATTATTAGAAATATGAAAAGGAAGGGTTCATTTGCAAAACATAGGCGTATATGGAAAAACAGTATTAAAGTAGAACTATCGGAATAGATGTTATAGACCGATTTCATGTAAGTTAGGATAGAGACAAAGTGAAGCACTCTTTTATGCGTGCTAATGGGTTTTCCCTTTGTATAATAGGCCATGAAATTCCTGACCAACTCACAGTATATTGTCTTCCCAAGGACTTCGCTGTTTAGGGATAAAACTCTATTGTAGGTACAGGGGTGAGCATGTGCTTGTTCCAGAGACGTTCAATGTTTTTTAAAGACCCATTGAAATAGGAAGCGCCATCAGAGAGAATTAAAACGGATCGACTAAACAAGTAAGAGAAGGAAAGAAAGAAAGAGAGGCAAACAGGGACAAAAGGAAGTACATCCTTCCAGGAGCTTCTGACGGTACTGACTTTCTCGGCAGAGAGTTGCAGAAACATGGGCTCTTTACGTTTTAATAAAATCATCATCATAATCATCATCATCATCTTCCTCCATGGATTAGTTCGTTTGACCTGTTCCGGCATCGACGCATTGCCATCGTTTCTTGGGGTGTCCACGGTTTTAATAAAATATAGTTTTAATTGATGAAAATGCGGGTTGTTACAGAGTTACGTTTTTACGCTAATTCAATTTCGTGTTTATATGTTCTAGAAAGCTTAAAAGCAAATTGATTGTTTTTTAGATTTACGGTAACAGTTGATCTACATATCGCATTAAAATTGCGTTCCCTTTTGCATAAGAAGTTCCGTCTTCATTGACTTTCTCAGCAAGCACGTCGTTAAAATCATCGTGGAAATCCATGATTTCCTGAAATAATATAAGGTGTACAAAAATGTTGGTGTGACAGTAGGAGTTGTAGAAAATAACATGTGAACAGTGTTCGTTGAAGGAATGCCCGAACAGATATTTACAGTAATGCTGCATAATATTAATGGAACTTTTTTAAACATAACACACACTAGCGTATATTGAACACAACACAGAAAAAACCTGGACAAATACAACAGCCTCACTACTGGGGTGTTGTGTATCGTAAGCTAATAGTAGTAAAGTATATAATAAGATAAAAACATATGACTGTGTGTATGTGGTACAATTCAAACATAGAAGGTTTGTGAATCGGTGTGATAAACGACCTGAAAAAAATATTGATGAATGAGATAAACATTTTTAGGTAATTTCCAGGATGTGCATTATATTACCATAAAAGTGAAATAAGAGGTCAAAATTTGAACAATTTCAATAAAATCATCGCCTATTATACATGCAAGTGGACATAACACTTGTTAAGAATGAATAATACGCGCATTCCCAAGTACGTGTATGAGTACATAAAGACAGACGAAATAAATTTATGTTGACCAAGAGAAAGGACCAACACACACTTGAAGATAGAACAGGACTCTAATGAATACGTGGTGGATACACATTTTGCCAGTGCGTTTTTACTAATTTCCATAAATGGTTGGCTGTCGTATTCATGACAGTAAATATGGCAAATTATTATCCAAAACACAACAAAAATTATTTATACTCTAAGAAACCAAGAGATGCACATCAGTAATACGTATATGTGTTATCTTTATCTATTCACCTACATGTTTCGGTCGCCTCTGCGGCCATCATGATGTCATACAAGAATACAAACAGTTGTACAAACTGTATTATTGTGTATAATAAATGTACGATATAAAATATGTATAATAAATGTATAATAAAAACTATTCATTTTATAGGGTTGTTTGTATATTGTTTGTATTTTTGTATGACATCATGATGGCAGCAGGAGCGACCGCAACATGTCGGTGAATAGTTACACATGATGAAACATATTTTATTGATGTGCATTTGTTGGTTTGTTACATAGTATAAAGACTCTTTAATGCAGGAATGTGAAACATATAAATAACACAAAATAACAACTTTAGGACCTAGTGGGATGCTCTGAGACCTCGGAAGTGAGCAAGTATGAAACTTTTTGTATAACTTTTTTTTATTTTATTACTGCGCAATGTGATAACAATATTTATTAAGACCAACTAATTGCACATAATTGTCAAACCATTAAAATCACATTATCTGATTAAAATGGATTTAAAAATCCATTTTAATCAGATAATGTGATTTTAATATTTTGACAAGTATGTGCAATTAGTTGGTCTTAATAAATATTGTTTTTGTATAACATTAGGCGGAGAATCAAGCGAGGAGAAACGGAGTTCACTACAATTGTACATCTCACAGTAGATGGACTGAACACATGTGCGTAATTGGTTTTGTCGAATGATATCAACGAACTGCGTGCTGCAAGTACCTGGTGTTATCTGACGCTACTCTCTATATTTTTAATCAAATATACTTTATTATGGGCAATTCTAGTACTTAACGTCATAAATACAGAGCCTTTACTTACATAGCGTGGTCAAATTTGGCATTCTTTGCGTGAGTCCTAAATGCTGACGATACGTCTGACGTAAAGATTGCCACCTTTGAGTCAAGAACTCTGCAACAGAAAATAATTCTTATTAGGTTCTTACGTTGGAGCAGTACAATTCAGGAATGGAGAACATAACGCTCGTTTTTAAATGACCGCCGAGTCTTTCTCGTCAAATAAGCACGTTAAAGTTCTCTCCGCCCTTCCGACACTCGCAGTATTAAACATGGTTGACATTTTAACAGCACAGTCGAACTCGGTTATGACGTCATGAAAGGGACCGAATATTTTGTGTCGTTATAAACGGGTGATGTTGTCACCGAGGAGTATAATGTGATGGTTAACAGTGAGAAATTGATTGGTACCACAGAAAATCTGACGTTATAGACGGGTTGTCTTATAAACCGATGTCGTTATAATGGGGTTAGTCTATATGTGCCAACTTCTGCTTTTTGGGGGGTCATATTGGGAAGAACAGAATGTGCTTTGTATTTTGATAGACAAACTGACAGGTAGAGGGCGCTTGGATGACTTAACATAGCTGGGAAAATAATAATAATATGTATATAAAATAAATAGTTTGTGAGAATGTGGAATTGATTAATTTGTTTTGGGATAGAGAGAAGTGACGGGATGTTATTAACATTGAAATGAAGATTTCGGTTCCATAAAATGCGTAATTTTTTTACTGCCCCAGGAACTATCAGCTTATCAAGAAGGTCTATGTTGCATGGAGTTAGATAAATGGCTGATATTTGTATCGAGGTGAGATGGCAATCATGTAGGCAAGGACATCTCGGTCTCCGACATTTCCCGGTACTTCCTTGGAAAGTGTTGCGCGTCTGTTGGTAATTAGAATATATTTAATCCGGAGACATTTTCAAGCGAAGTATTTGGCACATGTGTTTTTTAGTGAATCCGAAATCCGCGAAGTGTACGGAGCACCTATCGGACTTGAAAATTTTGCCTGCAAAAGAAATGGGAATTTCATAACCATCTGTGATATTATGAATTTCTAAAGAAGAGGTCAGCGCCATGACACTAGTAGACTGACCTCAACTTTTCCCTTTAACGGAACGCACTGTATTTGCTATGGCTTTCCGCAGCAATTAGCAATTTTTCTTCCTTAAAGAGCAGAAATAATCTGCTTTATTTGAACAACGTAATTCCCTTCTTTGTCTCGTAATATATTTCAGGTATCTAGTTAAGTTGTAATTAAACACGAACTCAGCTTACACTTACTAATTCAGTACGGGATATTTACGGAGTGGTGCCCTGTGCCTGGTTCACGCAATAAATTTACTTCTACCGACTTTACTCCGACTTTATTCAGTCTATATTAGCACGCCTTGCATTTGAATCTTTAGAAGTAATAGGCTGCTTAATTTCCTCTTTGTCAGTTTTCAAATTTATAATACATCAGCTTTATGTTTTAAGTGTTAAGAGGTCATGCACTACATATATAGGTCTAAATAACGAATACGTAGAGACAGCATCAAAATATTCCTTTCCTTTTTCCGTTTTCTTTCATTTTGTTATGGAAGAGAGTTGTGGGGTCTCCGCTGCCATTCAGCGTATCGCTGAACAAAACAAGTGCGTCAGTGCGTATAAAACAACATCAAGAAAAGTTGTCCGATATTTTTCCAAATTTAGTGAGAGATACAAACAAATGCGGTGGAATATCGCAAGAGTTACAAATATCAACATATGGCCGTTAGGATTAGTGTTCAGAAGCTGCCTGCGCCTGGTGTCCTGTTCTGGTCGAAATGCGGCTTCCTGTAATTTACCGTAAACTCAGCGCCATTAAAGGAATGTTGCCTGAAAGAAACAGGAAGATTATTTTGCTTTCAGGGTGCCTGTTACCCACTGTCCACACCCACAACGGCTTTGTTTTCGTGTATAAACCTAACTGGATCTTTACTTTGTTGCGGATTTTTGCCTTCATCTACCTGCTGCTATGTATTGGAGATTGACAGATGCAGGTATTGGACAGTGGCAGGTGCAGGTATTAGGGCAGGGCTAGCCAACATACAGCCATCCAGGAAAGAACGTAATATGGTAACTTGATTACCAGAGAAAATGTTTACAAAATGTAAATCACTTTCAAGGCAGCATACGATAAACTAATCATTCATTGTTTTACCGAGTTTAGTGCGGTCAGCTGCCCCTTCATTCAGCTGTACTTTAGCGTAACTTATTGTTTGTAAATAACGGCCTTCCAGGGAGTTGAATCCCTCCTCACCCCCACCCACACCCCTGCGATATACGTGTGTGTATATATATATATATATATATATATATGTATAAATGTATCCGGTCAGTCTAAAACTAACGAGACACACAGAAAATACAGGCACCCAGATAGCCCTCCATTTTTAGCGAGGGTGCAGTACGTACATGTCGTCGCATTAAGGCGAGTTAATTATTCTATTTTGAGATAATTTGTATTAGAATAGGCTGCAACTTTTCCTGTTGTGTAGGCGTTCTCTCCAGAAATGTGCCAAGAGTATATTTCTAGGCACTGTGGCCCTGGGGTCAATTCAGCCTCTAACAGAATGAGTAGCAGGGATATCTTATGGTGGTAAAGGCGGCCGGTGCCGATTGTCTAGAAATTCTGGGAGCCTCACGCTCCTGGAGCTCTAAGGGCCTGTCGAGGCCTGTAACTTTTTACGAATAAAATGATTGAAAATTATCTTCTATAGGACACATAAATTTTGCATTTAAAGAAGCGTCTTTAAATATTTCTATAGTCAATTTTGGGGAGGGGAAAGATCTTCCGCAAGCCATGACAATTGCTTTAAGTGCTAATTTTTATACTACTGGGCGTGTATTGTGTCACTTCTTGTAGCCCGTTGTGTTTTTCATCCTGCTTAAGTATGTTTTCCATGAACTCTTACCGCCGAATTAACCTGCAGGCTCAGCAACTCCAGATGATGCACCGAATTGCATTAGAGAGCTCTTATGTCGTACCGCGAGACGTCATGCCACATGTGACAGTGACGTAGTGTGTTCAGAATATGAATCAACCACTACGGTGCTTGTCTAATGTCCTATCTAGGAATTTAAGGATACAGAATATATTTTCGGAATTTATAATATTCATAATACGTCCCACAGTAACATGCTGTAGTTGTAATCCATTCTGGCATGAAGCTCTATGCCACTATGCTAAGTGCAGGCGTATTGCCAACTATATTATGGGCTGCAGTCTTTACTTGTTGTGGTATTCAGATGCAATGGGGGTCAAAGTTGCCATAATTCGACTTAGCATCGTGTACCTCACTTGTGCCGGTGCCCCAGCATATGCCAAGAAACATCTTATTAGTGACTTAAGGTAGGCAAAAACCCGTAAGTATATAAACTCTAGAGTCACCATTGGTAGGTTATGGTGAACTGCTCCTGATGGAACGTCAGCTGGAGGACCGGTGGGTTGCTGGTGCTAGACCGAACTGTCGCAGGTAGAACCAGTTGTACGGCCAGCCTCAGCATGTATTCTGATCGATTCCATCCGTACAGTGCATTTTGTGGTGTCTTCTTCTTCTTCTTCTTCTTCTTCTTCTTCTTCTTCTTCTTCTTCCGACCTGCAGTTCCGCAATCCTGACCGTGGTAACTGTGTGACATTTCTGAGAGCCACATCACACTGTGCAGACTTTCGCCATCAGCTGAAGCGAAGCAAGGGATCACGAATTTTAGTATCGTTTTTGCAGACAGTGCCACTGTGGTACTCCCATCAAATGTGTCTTGCTTTCAATATGTTCACAAAGCCAGGCAACAAAGATTTGGCTGTAATGTGCTGTGTTTTGACAGAAGTTGCCAAACAGTGCAATTACACACACAATAACTCCGGCTACAAACACGAACAAAATATTAAACGCCAGAGATGAAAAACTTTGTAAGTAACCTACAAATTTAAATTAGATGGAACAATGTTTATACTAAATCCCCAAACATTTTCTCCACTGTTGTCTGTCACAAATACGGTCCGAAATCTTCCAAAGTCAAGAGAACATACGTGCACACGTAACTAAACCAGGGACCTCAGTTGAGAACAAGTTCTACAGAATTATGGAAACGAAGTTTTATGCGTTTAATTACACAATAGACAAACAACACACGACGCCACATATAGTAACGGCATTTGTAAAATTCGTGATATCTCAAAAATAAAAAAAAAACAGATTGTTAACGCACTCCCATCATAGTATTATAAATGTTTATCAATGCCTGAAGATGGTCAAAATATGACACAAACGTATAGCATACACTGTTATATATAGTAAAATCGATGTATCTGACAGAATTTTATACTTTGTTGTAACGTAATTTGTTCACTTTTTGGGTAGACATTTTTTCGAACAACACACCGTGATGTGAGCGTGACCGTGCGTGACCGTCATGGTTAAGAGATGCAGGTTAATGATGTTACTGTGAGCTGACCGTGATGGTTAAAAGATGCAGTTCATGTGGGCGTCACCGTGATGGTTAAGAGATGCAGGCCAATAATATTATTGTGGGCTGACCGCCATCCTTTCAATAGCGTGCATTATCAAGTTTCAGTTTCTCAGGCAAATTCACGGTTAGCTCCAAGAAGTATAACATCTGTAGTGGCGTAGCGACCAGACTGCGGCAGTATCTGTACACTTTGTCATAACGAATTTTGTTTAAAAATGTGTAGTAAAGAGAAAATAGCGTATGCTGTTTGAATAATGGTTGACCAACTAGATGACACTTGCTTTATTATATATTGCTCAACATGTTTCAGACGTTAATACGTCCATCTTCAGGAGCTAGTGAGTACTTGTTGTGTTGTGTAGGCCGACTTGAG
>Ga0136643_10015984_pt1 | contig 11277 bp, 11 predicted proteins | sample TergutLab28metaG_FD_96883 | JGI IMG/M metagenome (GOLD analysis project Ga0136643, IMG submission 96883) | Labiotermes labralis P1 segment gut microbial communities from Petit-Saut dam, French Guiana - Lab288 P1 (version 3) (version 3) | ecosystem: Host-associated > Arthropoda: Insects >... | reverse complement strand
GAAAATCAGCTTTAAGCACCGATAAATTCAAATTAAAGGTAATTTCACGAAGTTAACTTTACATTCGTACTTTAAATGTATCATGTATTATGCTGGTTTATTATTTTGTTCCGTTTATTGTCATTAATCGTTACATTCTATTCCGAGATTCAAACGGTCATAACTCCGTAACCATCCAAAATCGGACACATGTTTATATGAACGTTTTTGATCACAAAGACCTAGGAAATCACCTCCTGCAGTTATGCCCTAACGTCGTGAAACACCCTGTATATCCTTTCGGTAATAGATGTATTCTCGAAATTTCTACATATGATCCCCATTAAGACAAAGAGCGGACCGCCCGTCGCCTCGGCGTTTCGGTCCATATTCGATGACACTAAAATCCGGCGCCATCCAATATGGGTGCGCCCTGACAAGGACTAGGAATTTCTAAATAAACATTTTCAGGGCATGTTGCGGGGCGGGGGCATTCGGTTTTAGGTGTGCAGGAACCCCGACTTGAAATGTGCGGTCGTGGAACGCGTGTTTCGCACGATTAGCTAACAGAATCTACAAATATTTTACACATAAAAACATGTACAGATATATCGATGTCTGCCGAAATTTGTCAAGACCTACAATGACACGGTTCACTCCGCGACAGGCATGGCGCCCTCACGAGTCACCGATTCAGACCTGCATGCAATTTGGAAGAGAATGGAGGCGACCCAGGGGCGCGTTTGCGTCGCGAAAGCGACGTTTCAGATTGGGCAGCACGTGCGCATCAGCTAAGAGCTGGTGCGGTTCGCTAAGGATTCCAAACAGAATGTCAGCATGGAGATTTACAAGTTCGCCAAAGTAATTAAGAGGCGGCCGCTTGTCGTCTATGAACTCGAGGATTTAAACGGTACGCCCATCGACGGTCTGTTTTATCGCGAGGACTTGACCCTCGTACGAATAACTGACCGGACGTCCTATAAAAGAGGTAAAATACTGGACAAGCGTTTTAGACGTCCGCTGGCGAGGTTACAGTCAGGGCTTTGACTCTTGGGTGCCTGAAACTTGCGTTAAGAACATCTAAGTATGGCGACGCAGAGCCACTTTGTCACTCTGTTCAGCAATGCGTCGCGTGACATCTATGAACAGTATACGTACGCCGATTTCATGGTAAAAATCGTTCAGACCGTCGACCTGGGTTTGACCGCCAATTGGGAAGTGGGGCTGTTTGAAATTTAGTGTTTCCTCCTCGCCGCACATAGACGAGAGCCCCGTTCTAATATACTGTAACCTGATATCACCGCAATTTATGAGCGAAAGCACAGTCCGCAACATGCGGACATTCGTCTTCCCCTCATCTTCCTGTCAGCACGAGTTTCAAAACGTGTACTACTTGCATATCGAGCAGCACACATTTCAGGATATTCGAATCGGGTTCCTGACGACCGGGGGCTTGCACATCCCCTTCGAGGAGAGCACATATCACACAAAAGTGGTGCTTCATTCATTCCGCAGCCACTCATCTCTCGAACGCCTAGTGGTATCTAGATACAGGCGATATGCAGCCGAGCTATCCCGCGGTAGAAACTGTGACCGCCACGACGAACCGGGGATTCATCACTCGATGGAACAGGCTTAGTGGGAGTAGGGAAGTTCAGCTCTTTTGGGCGATTGCATAGTGACATATATAACGTGTCCCTATACTTGCTGCCGGGCGTCAGGTTGCAGATCTGGTTGACCAAGGCCCGACCTAGCTTCTATCTGATGAACTAGAGTGGGAACAAAAACCTTTTTCAAATTCTTGGACGCCCAATTACTGGTCAGGCGCGTCAGGTCGAACCCCGCCAAATTTTTGGCTCACAATTCGACACTGAAAAACAAGGGGAGTCTTGCGCGGTATAACTAACGAGAGTCGAACTCAAGACGTTCACATTCGCGGCCGGATCGAAATCATTGTCAATCAACAACACCGTCCTGGGTCCCATCCCGAAACATCTGTTGTTCACCATGGTTAAGAACACATATTTCATCGGTTCGTTGGTCAGCAACCCGTACAAATTTCAACATTACGACATCAACGAACTTTCGCTGTTTGTTAACGGTAAACAGTTCCCTAACGAGGGCCTATCTTTGGGCATGGATCATGAAAAATGTCCGTCATGGGCCACAGGACGCTCTTCCAGGCGTCCGGCATACATCACTCGCGCACGGGACTGCACATAACACACGATATGTATATAAACGGCTATTTCATGTTACTATTTGATCTCACACCTGTTAGGGACGCGTCGGAGTTTCATATGTCCCACCCCGAGAACAGCAATATCAGAATTGAATTGAATTTTAATAAGGCATTGACCGAGGCGATCACGTGTCTGCTGTACCTAGAATTCGACAATTCAATCCTCATAGATTTTGCGCGTACCGTCACGACCGACTTTTAAAATGGAAACTGTGCAGATACAGAATACATTGCGTGACGTCAGCTCCTTCCTCGACATTTCCCCCTTCGATCTCCTACCACAATCACAAGTAATCCACCGTCATCGTTGATGCCGATCCCCACACAGAGGGAGGTTCACACTGGCTAGCCGTGCACTTCCGACCGAAATTTCGAGTGCCTACTACTTTGATTCATATGGCATCGTACCTCTCGTACCCACCATCCAGGCATTCATTAAATGCAACTGCATGACCTGGGAGTATAACAGGCGACAGGTGCAGGGCCTGACGTCCGACGTCTGCGGCAAGTACTGCTGTCTAATCGCCCTCTACATGGATCGGGTTACACACCGCAACAATTTATCTCACTTTTCATTGCTTGCATCAATGCAGACCAGCAGGTGGAGCTTCTGTACACTGCCGAATTCGGGGCCCAGATATCACGTGGCGGCTGTGGTCGATGCTGCCGCAGCTGCCTATAAAAGGTTGGTATTTTGTCGATTCTAATTATTCCTAATGTAACATGGCTGGAGGCAGGGAGGTCGTCATTAATTACGAGTTCGTGCGGGGGCACCAGAATGAGACGGTCGTCAAGAAATTGTGCGTGGCGAGTTCCGCGGCGTCCGTGACGTTCCATTTCAAGAGCCCCTACAAGATGGCGGATCACGGCTCATTAGAGAACGGCCTAAAATGGGCTGACGGACGTATGGAATATAAAGAATTGCACACGGTCATCACAAAGGCCGTGGCCAATTACTTATACCTCTACGCCTACGGCTCCCTTGCCGGACTGACCAGACGGCCGATCTATAATCCAGAGGATCTACAGTACCCCCACACGTCTCTTTCATTCACAAACGCTGGTGTACATTGCCATGTCGCAAATTTTCCAAATTTGCTTGCGCAACCAAAACCGCGCATACCCTCTACGATTGGTTAATGTACTATCTGCAGAAGAAAGATTTTGTCTAATGTCCAGCTGTTATGACACGTTATTCTGCCGAATTTGTTGCAGGTCTATAAAACCCCGATCGAGCACGTCCCACACCATTCTGCTGCTGCGATGGCTACTAGTCCACAACCTGCTACTAAGAGGAAGCGCGTCCTGGAGCAGTTGCTGCCCGACGCCTTGTCCGACATGTCCCAACTGGCCTGCGAGTTCAGCCTTCGATCCCCAGAGAGTGCTGCTGAGGCGTATATTTTTCATCAAGTCGGACAGGACCAAATACGTGTCTGTCGGTTTCTACCCTTCACGCGACTATCAGCTACTGGTGGAATTCGGCGTCATACGAAGGGGCGGATCCAAATCTCATCATTCTCAAAGACGAGCATATCGACACGCTGGCGGGCTGTCTACCCAAGATGCTCGTTTCCGTCTGCAATGGAGGAGGGAACGGGGCAGGGTGCGTGAGTGGTGCCTTCCGCCTATCACCGCCGAAAAATTTTCGGGTCGGCAAGACTGTATTTAGGCATGCAATATATTGGCCTAACTATACTGGACCTACAGTATCTTGACCGAATGTTTCACATAGTGCAACAACAATTGAGGGATTACGCTATGGCTTTGCCGGACGTATGTGACATCGTCCGTAACTTCAGTGACGTATGTCGAAAGTGTGCCTAACGCCAGTGACCACATAGACTATCGTCATCTCTTTTAGGAACTCGTGACAGCTGTATAAATTTATGTATCACTACTGCTTATCTTAATAAACGCTTAATTGAACTGAATTGTGTGTTTTCTTGGGGCTCACTACACATCTATTATAAAAAAAATATTCACTGCACTTACCTGTGTTTTCTCGACACCCCACCTTGCGGAGCAGCAACAGCAACCACCAACACGGATACAGCAGCAGCGGCGACGACGACGACTACCTCGGCAGCCACCAGGACACGGATTCAGCAACTAGGCCTAGTCTGACATCAATTCTCTCTCAAGGGGGGGTTACGCACATGTGCCAGGATGATCATATCAGGAATGCGAATGCGTAACATCGCTTACGTTCACATACAGACCTATGTTTGAGGTGCTCTACTTATGGCTGTCGAATGGAAGTGTCGCAGGGGAACACTGTTTGGCTCACGCTGTAATAATAACGATCGTGACGTATCTTCCGGGCTTGTCGATACACCTTCTAATTCGGACCGTTATTATTAATGAGTGAGCTACTCCATTTTCCTCTGCGACCCTGGCATTCGGCAGCCACGAGCAGAAGCACTTCAAACACAACAGCTATGTATGGGAATGTAAGCGATGCTGCACAAGCACACTCGTGACGATCATGCTGCAACATGTGCGTTGGCCTTTCAACTCACTGCACTGTGGTATCATGTACAAACTTTACCTACCTCCTGTCTACACAGTAGCACTTTCTTTCACGGTGCCTACACAGGTAACCACCAAAACAATGCTATGATGGGGTGTCTTCGGAACTTGTAACACACACACACGCACACTAGCAGCTTCCTTCCCGATGCACAAACTCACGCGCCCACCACAACAATGCTATGATGGGGGTGGGGTTCCTCTAGGGTTACGTTTTATACAGACCCTTAGGCGGCGGTTCCCCCTTCCCTAATTCAATATATCACAAGACCATGATTGGGTCTATGCTACGTCAGTGGCTTCAAACTTAAATGTCTGCGTCAGCTGGTGACATCACCTTTGTACCTGTAACTAGCCCAGGTGTACGTGCCTTGCTGATATTTCAGAAAGAGGCACGCTCGTGTAGGTGTTTAATTACAGTTAGATAAGTGCCAAGGTGAACGTGCTTAATTGATATTCTAACTCTGTGCGTGACTTTTGCACTGGCAACTGTTTTTCCCCAGACCACCCATGCATTTCATTGTTAATGGAATGCCACAGGGGTGACCAACACACTTGCCTTCCGCCTCTTGACATACATTTACCTAACTTTTTCCTAACAGGGAGCGAAATTTTGACATTACACTTTATGGGGAAAACTTGACTTTTTCTATTTTCATACGGTCTTTCACGTAGACTTTGGAACTTATCGTGCATTCAAATTTGATTTCATCCATTTTTACTACCAATTCTGAAGATGTCAAATTAACCTTCCATTCATTCACGCTTTAGAAGCACGCGGTGGGGCCTTCTCTCTTCTCCTCATCACACGTTGCGGTACCACACGACCATCTACCAATCCATACGGCGGCACGCCCGCCATATTTCCAAACTTAGCGCCCTGCCCCCATCACGACATCTGACGGCGGGTAGGTTCGGTGCTACCAATTTGTCCGGCGGGCGGGTTTGGGCGTAGGGGCTCCGAAGCTCAAGAACATGTAGTTCCTGGACCGGGACCTTCCTGCACTCAACGCTAAACACATGACGGGGGACCAAGCTGGACGGCGGCGGCTGCCTACCTCATTACATTACCCTCGGTTCATCATAGTCAAACGCCGATCCTTTTTAATATTATTATGCTAAAGAAAGATTAATGCCTAGGCCTCACTTAGGACCTTCCTGCACCAGAACCCAGCTGGACCACGGCTGCCAACCTCATTACTTTACCCTCGGTTCATCAATGACAAACGCCGATCGTTTTTTAATATTATTCTGCTCAAGAACGAGTAATGCCCGTACCTCACTTAGGATCTTCTTCCACCAGGCCCCCGGAGACCAAACTGTTAATAAATGTCAAACGTCGATCCTTTTTAATATTATGCTAACGAAGGAGTAATGCCAGGGCCTCACTTAGGTTTTTCCTGCACTACACTCGACACTGGGATCGGCGTAGGGGTGACTGCGGAGGGACCAGACTGCACGGGGGTGACAATCGATCCTTTTTAATATTGTGCTAAAGAACGAGTAATGCAGGGGTCGCACTTTGGTCCTTCCTGCACTACACTCGACATTGGGATCGGCCTAAGGCTGTATGCGGAGGGACCGGACTATACGGGGGGCAACACTACATACTTTTTAATATTGTGCTAAAGAACGAATAATGCAGGGGTCGCATTTAGGTCCTTCCAGCACTACACTCAACCCTGGGATCGGCGTTGGGGTGCCTCCGAAGGGACCAGACTGCACGGGGCAACACTCGATACTTTTTAATATTGTGCTAAAGAACGAGTAATGCAGGGCCACACTTGCGTCCTTCCTGCACTACACTCGGCACTGGATTCGGCGTAGGGGAGGCTACGTTTCGACTTCTTTTCTCGAGTCCTTCTTCAGGGTTGCCACGATGTTAAAGAACATCTAGTGCCTTGACATACCTCTCCTATGCGGACCACGTACCCCTCTCGGTTCGCGACCTACTCTTAAGACACTCTTACACTCATTCACTTCTTTTCGACTTAGTCCACTCTTGCTCCAAACTCAGTTCACCTTATTTTACACATTAAGGCAACCAACACAAACCTCACCGCTTACTACTTGCAACCAACTATAGTACGTAGAGTACAACACCACTTTACAAACAGGATAACCCGGCTATGGATTTCTAATTCATAGATATTCATACTTTTCTTGGAAAATACATAAAGGGATGCAAGCTACAATATTACGCTCCGTCAGAGTTGTACGACGCTTTGCTGGAAACCCCCTGCACCTCTTGCAATCTGACCGAAACCTTATACAGAGTAGTTAGTTATTTAGTAAATTTATTTGCTTTCATATAATCCACAGTGGGTAAGACCCACCGAAACATGGAACTTGTCAATTCCAAAGACGTACAAAGGTTACAAAATTCCATATTTATAACAACACTCCAGGTAATATAAAACAAATACAATATAATGAATGATATAATGTAGGTAAAAAATATTTAAACTGTAAAAATATCATACAATATTTATGTTTAATAACATATGAGCGAAAAGATCACAAATTGTGATGCTATTTGAATATAATCTACATCATACAGATACAAACATTCATGTACTTTTACATCCATAGCACTACATAACACTGAAATAGGTGGAAGGAAACTCCTTATTACCACCATCTATGTATGTCTACTTACATCATAATATTCATTGAGTGTGTATAATGATTTGTTCAATAGGAGAAAGTTTAATTTTCTTCTAAACTGTTTAAAATCATGTAGTTGTTTCAGGTTTGAAGGAAGATGATTAAATAATTTGATACCAGTATTAATCACACTTTTTGAAGTGATGACGTTCTACACGACTGGATATGAAGATCTATTTTTCTTCTCGTGTTGTCATCATGTATTACCGAGTTTTCCGAAATACCTCCCCCGTATTTCTTCATATAGCACAACACTTCCAACACATACAAGGATGTCACTGTAAGAATTTTCAGTTATTTGAACTTCTGTCTACATGATTCCCCCTTTTTCAGACCAGTAATCATCCTTATCACCTTTTTTTGTATGCTCAATATTTTCATACTTTCCCTCGATCTTCCCCATAGTACTATACCATATCTAATTTTTTTATTGAAAATGCGCAAAATATATATTCCAAAGAATATGGGTGCTTACAGTCTGTTTCAGAGCTTATCATATAATATGTTTTGCATAAAGTACTACTCAAAAACTTAACATGGCTCTGCCAATTTAAATTTCCCATAATGTAAGTTCCTAAAAACTTCACTTCAGGCTTATATGCGATTTTAGAGTCTTGGATAAATATTCGGCGTAAATGGAGCTGATTGATTATAATGGAAAGACATCGCAAGCGTTTTTATAGTATTTACTAAAAGACCATTTTTATATAACCATCCATCCAACTGCTTTGTAACTACAAATAACCTTGTACATAATTCCTCTTCATTTTTCCCAGTAACTAATATATTCGTATCATCTGCATACAACACTAATTTCGCTTCATTAATATGGATAGGCAAATCATTTATATATAGTAAAAACAGGAGGGGTCCCAAAATGGAGCCCTGAGGCACTCCATGTTCAATTTTTTGGGTGATGACTGCAATTCTTCTTGTAGGCCTATTAGTTGTTTGTTAATGGAGACACACTTTATTAATGAATCTGGTAAAAAGAAATGCTAACAGCAGCAACACCACAGCTTAGGTTGTGAATTTTATTTCTTGTTCAATTTTTTCTGTTACTGTCAGCACATTTTTATTGCACATGATGTATAGGCAAGTAGACAGGCAAAATTATGCTTATTCTTATGTTCATACATTCTTCATTCAGTGTACTGAATTTCTTGCCTGCATGCATACAAAATTTGCCACAGTTGCACACACAACACAAAAGCTAAAGCAGATTGCTGTCGGTATTCTGCTCATTTACTGTACTGTGGTGGGCAAGTATTGCCAAGGTACCCAAGAATCTGTATGAGCCTTAAGAAATTTGATATTGAAACCATGGCTTTACTTTCTACTTGTTGTGCCACAACAGTGTACTGCAAATGATTAATACAACCACCATCACCACTTCCACAGTAATTATAATGGGCAGAGGCAGTCTGCCATTTTTTTTAAAGCCAAACACAATTCTACCCATTTAATAAAGCCTCGCCACTTACTGGTTCACTCACATCTACTACAGAAGTCTTTTGTCATTAACTACATAAATTCTATTTTTGGGTCCAGACATGACAGTGAACATTCACATGCATGTGCTAGAAACTTCTGCTCCGCACTGCAGGACGCGTATTTTCCAAATGCATTTTCTGTGATTTAGTGTAGCTGATCGGCCTTGATGTCCATTGACTGCAGCAGCAGACCCAGTTTTTCAAGCTTAATTACACTGAAGGATAGATATTTTTTCTTTGTAATTTATCTAGTATCCTCAGTAAGGAAAAGTGTTACAAATAATCCACGTAAATCTTGATGAGGTCTGTAATAATTTTTCATAAAATAAGGTCTCGTTCACAAGTTCCGGTTGTCGACCGGCCGGTAGGATCCGATTACAGCCGGACAAAGTAGTGGAACACAGGAAAGTATAGCCGTATTCACACAACCCGGTCGTTTGACTGCCCGGTAATTTACCGGCCGGCTGCCGGGTAGCGCCCGGATCTATCCACTACTATGCCCGGTCGCCGGCCGGTCGAACAGTCAACAGTGGTGTATGTTTTGCTTATAGACATGTTCACACACTCCGGCTTTTACCCTGCTGTATCCGAGCGATAGCTTTCCACTGCAGTGTCAGTAGAGTACTAAAAGAGTAGTCTTCCTTTGGTGAAGACGGGCGATTTTGAGTTCGACATTGATTTGTTAATATCTCTGGTGGAAGCCAGGCCCGTGTTGTAGGACAAGACGGATGATATTTACAAAGAGAGAAAGGAAACGAAAAAGGCAGGGAAAGAAGTTTGTATTTGTCTTCAAGAAGACTTCGAAGCTGTAGGGAATAAAAAAAAAGCTTTTGTTGAATATTGCCATCATTTATTGAACACAGCTGATTGAAATTCATACAAACAAGTTTTTTTTACTTTATGTACTCCACTGTTCATATTTTTGACATTTGCCACGAAGCAGCTCCACCATCTGTTAGACAATAATCATCTACTTTATTCCTTATATTGCTCGCCGTTAACCCCCCACGTACTGACTGTCCTTCAGTTACATCTTCAAGACCAGTCCCTGTCAAAGCATCTTCAAATTTATTACCATCTCTCCCAAGAACAAAACTGTGCAGAACAACACTGGCCTTAACAATGGTGACAGCGAAGTCATGACTGACATTAAGCGGTCGCTGGAAAATTCTCCATTTATTGCCCAGAATACCAACAGCACATTCTACTCCACTCCACATACCTTCGTGCTCTGCACAACCGATAGCTGTAAACTACTTTTTTTAACACTCAGTTTAGATCCACCAAAAGGTCGACGTGTATTTCTGTTTAGCGCAATTTCCTCATCTTCTACAAAGAAGTGTGGCATATTTGGAACTACTGTTCCTGAAAAAGTCTCTCACTGGGTAATTCCAGCACATTTGTCTGAATTGATGTCGATAGCGTAGATTCTTCAAAAACGTCCGAGACTGCTACATAAAGTCTGTAAGAAATACAAACAAGCAACGAAGTTCAGTGCGGAGTCTTCAAAAGCTAGAAAATATGTGTACAGCGATCAACTTGGATTCCTATCGAAACTGATCAATGAAAGGCAAACAGTTTATTGGTGGAAAATATGGAGGGGTCTCAGGTTACTTAGTTGAACATAATATAGAAGATATGAATAATTTCTCCCAAGAAAATCCTTTCCTATTATTTAATAATCAAAGCCATCTACAGATGGGACTTCCACACACGGTAGAGGCGCAGAACTATCTTCCATAGCCCTAAAGGAGGGAATATGAATCCATCACTCATCTCTGCCTAGTCCTAATCCGTGGCTCGTCATTTTTAGTGTAGACAGGTTGGCTACACTAGATGTTTTGTGTTGGCCAACTTTGTGTACGCGTTCAACAGCAGAATTTGTGTTGTGCTTTTGCTGTTGAGGTTTAAAATCTTAGCTTCCCAACGACTGTGCAGAGAATACGAAATTTTGAAACCTTGAACGAATCGGTGTATGTTAAATTTGTATTCACGCATTTCCACATATGTTCTTTGTTACCTTGATCTAAGATTGTTTTGGCAAGCTAGATGAGACACAATGGCCTAAGGTAAATAATCTGTAGTGCGTCTTTGTCGCGCGGAACCAGCAAAATGTTGTTTAGCACTAACTGGTTGTAAGAATTACTGCATTACTGGCTAATTTGTTTTCAAGAAGAACAATTACACAAGTAAATCCTAATTTTGTGAAGAAGGGGCTCACTATTGCAATTTTGGTTGGAAATAATCAGGTTAAAAATCAGTGCAGTACACAGCTCTCCGTAATTTGGGATTTTGTATGTAGGTAGACAGAAATTTACAGTACTAGTGCCGAAGTTCCGGAACGTAAAGTGGAAGCCCTCCTTTTTT
>Ga0136643_10015983_pt1 | contig 11279 bp, 6 predicted proteins | sample TergutLab28metaG_FD_96883 | JGI IMG/M metagenome (GOLD analysis project Ga0136643, IMG submission 96883) | Labiotermes labralis P1 segment gut microbial communities from Petit-Saut dam, French Guiana - Lab288 P1 (version 3) (version 3) | ecosystem: Host-associated > Arthropoda: Insects >... | reverse complement strand
GGTGGGATGTGGGTATGTGGACTGGATTGGGTTGGCCCAGGATAGGGATAGGTGGCGGACGCTTGTGAGTACGGTAATGAACTTTCGGGTTCCATGAAATGCGGGGCATTTCTTGACTAGCTGCAAACCAGTTAGCTTCTCAAGAAGGACTCTGCAGCATGGAGTAAGTAAGTAAGTAAGTAAGTGATGCTGGTATTTAAATTCCAGCTACTGCCCAGGACAGGGGGGTTTTAAATTTATGGTATCCTAGGATGCATTCACGACCATACATTGCACCAAGGTTGGCAACACATTAAGAATTAAAGGTCTGTTAGTGCACTGAGGCCAGCACTAAAGGGAATACATTTATTTGTCCTCCAACACAATCCACATTTAAAGTAGCAGCAACCTGTAACCAGTATGGTAATTATAGCAGTTCACCAACACCATTAATTATCACACCCACAGGTCTAGTACTTCCGTATCTTTGTCACATGTTGATGCAGTGTACACTACTCTGCTACATGTTGAAATACTGCCATAACAGCAATCATGAATTTGTAACATTGCACAGGCCACACTCAGTGACATCATATATTAACCAAAAACATTACTCCAGTTTACTTACGTTAGTGAACACTTTATCCAGTCCATCCTTGTCACACAAATCCACGACAATGGATGTCACTTCCTTTCCTGTTATTTCCTCAACCCTTTTCAGACATTCTACAACAATTCAAGCCATATCTGAAACCAAAACTCAAGCACAAAGACACAATAATTTACAAACATATGCTTATTTCAATAAACAGACATTAATACACTTTACTTCCTTTTTAACACTTACGTGTCACAAATATCATTACTTACGTTAAATAATATAACAGACTGGGATGGAGGGGGTGGTGAATGACCGAGTCCTTGGTCATTTAATAAAATTCTTTAAACAGAAAATGCTAAATACATTCAAATGAAACAGGCAGGCAATGGAGAATAGTTAATAGGTGAGAATCCACAAGGAAGTATGACCTATTTGAAGGTATTATTCCAGCATTCCTACAGACTGATCAAATCAAGTCATTACAGCAAGCAACATGACACAGATTCTAAAGTGGTGCTTCCTATACCCTAATTCAGTGTTACCTCTATATGCACCACACCACTGTGTGACTAGAGACACGAATTTTATGAAATTAAATTTTAAGCACAAGCTCTAAGGGATAAAGAGTGAACATTTAAACAGGACCAATGATTAACGAATACGCAGGATAACCTACGTTGCTGTTGAAGTGTCAACTTCAAACAGGTGTTGATGAGCATCACATTAAACATAAAAAATCCTGGGAGTTTTGAGATTTTCTGCAGCAGCATAGCTAAGGATTCCATTCTCATGGAATTTGATGCTGCATGAATGGGTATTGGATCCCAACATCTCATTCAGGCAACAAAATGTCCTCCTCTTTAAGGATAAACAAGTACTAGAAGAATGGAATTCCCTTCATGCACTCTTGCCTTCCTATCACTGAAGCAATGTAAATGATATAAACAAATTGAGATTAACTTCAAAGAATATATAGTGATAGGTTTCTGGCCCCACAAAGAACTAATACCTGTGAATTTCTTACATCTGTTCACTACAATTAATATGGTTCAATACAAATCCTACTGTCTTCCTACATCCAATTTCATTATAACTTCATCTACAACATTTTCAAAATGTACACAAAAACAGACTACATTTTTATGTAGGTTATGCCATAAAGTAAAACTTCCAGCCATTAGATCCAAATCCTTCAGCTACACAAGGCCCTAATATATTCTTTTCAGATATTCATGAGCAAAACATTTTTAAAATGCTGTAAACACTTCAATTCTATTCTGATCCAAAAGTCTGTAACATTATATGTACATGTGTATTATAAAGCACATCCCTCAAGAGAAAAATTTGTTGTTTTCTAAGATAATTAAATCAAACTTCACCTACAGTACAGACAAAATGCATCAGACATGTTCATTTTAAACAAACTAGACAATTCAGATTTGTGTGGGGTGTTGCTCAGTTAGAGGTGGCCAAATCGCCACTTACCCTGGCCAACAGAACTAGAGTATTGTTTTCAGACAAGACAAAAGCTATCCATAGTCTGAAAAAAGTGTTTGCAGGGAAAAATCAGTAGACCTTCCCAATGCATAGGAGAAAATACCATGTTTTTAGCTTTAGTTGTATGTGTTTTTTGCTGGCTTGACTTTGCCTTACTTTAGTAACATCTATAACAACATAACCTCCCTTGTTTTTTTTAACTAATTATACAATATTTTCAAATTGTAGTTTAAAAGGAGTCTTTTATTCACAGAAAACATTTTCAGAATGAGTGTTTCACGTGCTTTGTTAGTGGTCTGATTAGTTAGAATTTTGCATTTTCATATGAAACTTTGTCATATGCAAGACTGCAGGAAAATCAGATCACAAAATTGTGACTCACTCCAGTATGATGCCTTGTTATCAGCAGGGTGGTCCAAACAATGACTCATTTGTACTACAGTTCAAAGTGAACAAGTTGTTTAGCAAACAGGTCTCTTATCCCTTGTTTCTGCTTCTAAAGAAATGGCCAGTTCAGCAGCAGCAGTGGTGCTGGTGGCAGTAAATGTAACCCAGGGTCAGGTTTGTAAAACAACATTTTGTGTGTATAACTGCTTTACAAAATATGTGTTTCCAAAATAAGAAAACAAACTTGAAACTTTCCAAGTGCTTAGCTCCAACAGCCACAGCATGTGACATCAGTAAAGCCGATGTTTTTACAAAAAGTAAGGTGGTGAGGTCATCACGAGATCAGGTGATGCTGTTTTCATGCCACTGAGAAAGAACATTAGCATTCCAAACAGAATAACAAATTTTGATTATTCTGAGCAATATGTACAGCCATATACATTCACTTAAAACACCAACACATGCACTTTGTATTTAAAATATTATAAAACCTCACTTGGTTAAAAACATTTTAAAAAATCATTCATAGGTTTCCAACATGTTTCGGTTGTTACTTCCAACCATCATCAGGGAGCCACAAGGTTCTACTAAAGTTACTTATGTGTTCTATATTTATGGTGGAAATGGCATGGTGACAGCATGTCGTTTCATGTACCCGATGTTTCTGGATATGTTACACGCGGTCCTCCTCTTGTCTATCAGGATCTGCAAGTGTACTGCATGGCGTGAGTTTAGTTAGGTTCGCCACAGGAAAACAGTCATCAACGCCACCCACTTCAGGATAAACCAGGAGATTAAATTCCTGTACCAAAGGTAGTGAACCTAACTAAACTCACGCCATGCAGTACACTTGCAGATCCTGATAGACAAGAGGAGGACCGGGTATAACATATCCAAACATCGGGTACATGAAACGACATGCTGTCACCATACCATTTCCACCATAAATATAGAACACATAAGTAACTTTAGTAGAACCTTGTGGCTCCCTGATGATGGTTGGAAGTAACAACCGAAACATGCTGGAGACCTATGAATGATTTTTTAAAATGTTTTTAACCAAATGAGGTTTTATAATATTTTAAATACAAAGTGCATGTGTTTGTGTTTTAAGTGAATGTATATTGATACAATATGCATGGTGAAAGATTAAAAATATGTACAGCCATATTTTAATCTCAAGCTCAGACTAATTTCTAAATCATAAAACATAACTCCGTCTTCATTTAATCTGCTGTCTGTCTTGTGATGGGATCAAAGCCTCTTCCAAGGTGAGTTCCCCACTGAGTGCAACCTAGTGCTTCCACTTTCAATTTCCAGTAACCTATCTTTCCCGAATGTCATCCAATAGCTGCTTACGTCTTCTCTGTCTTCCTGTCACTTCTAACTTTCCCTCTATCTTCCCTTAAATAACGTGTTTTAGAAGGCAGTTCCTATGCAAGATGTAATGAATCCAGTTAGCCTTCCTTCTTTTTATTGTATGTAGGATATTCCTCTCCTCCTTGACTCTATGTAACAATTATTCATTCTCACACAATCAGTCCAGCTGAACTTCTCCACCCGTATGCATCACCATAAAAAGCTGTGCCAAAAATGTAGTACTTTACTGAGTTCTTCTTTAAATTGATGTCCAATTTGCTGGTGAAAACAGTCTTCTTCTTGCTGAATGCTGCTTTTGCCATGGAAATCCTGAACTTAAATTTCACATCTACATCTTGCATAATTTGCTATCATGCTACCCTAAAAGCTGAAATATTCCACATTCTCAGGTTGTTTTTGATCTATCACAACCTGTATTGGTGATGGCTGCATTGTGATTTTAATTCCCTAGTTTTTACTACATTAATTTCCTTGTCTAAGTTCTCTCCAATCATAACTCTGTCTTAGCAAGAAAAAATACAGACAGCAATTTCTTCCACTTTAAGGTCATTAAAACATTTGGGCTTAAAATGAGATGTGGCTGTGTGCAATAACTTAAATTCCTGTGTACAAAACATGGCAGGATATTAGGTTGTACATGGCCAGCATTTTACCTGTACAATATATGAGTAAACCAGAACTGTACAGTTAATTACGTCTGGCAATATTCTACCAGAAATGGGAGACTCTGTGTCCATGTAGATACCGTAAATCACAAACAATCAGCTGTCGGCATGGATTCCAAAAGGCCGCCTGGATCATAGCATCCTTCATTAATTACGAAGTGAGTCTGTCTGTTAGCAAATAAACATTAATGTCTCTTCCAAAAGTGATGTTATGATAGAGACTATGCACTGCAAGCATCCCTGTGCTGGATATACTGTCTTGCTAAATGTCATGAGTCATGACTCTGGATACAGTTCACAACTGTTTACATTTTCCACAAATATTTCTGGTCAATATAATTCCCCACTTTCCATTTAAGGATTTTTTTGATGTATAAATTATTTAGAGACGTTTAATATCTTGCTTTTAATTCTTCTCCAATTCACATTAAATGACCTACAAGTGATGATAGTGCGTATGAGGGGGAAGCAGGGAAGAACTTCCCACAACCCACAACAATAAACTGTGCTAGAACAATACTACAACTGCTAAAATTTTAACTGTGATGCTTTGATAAGTAATCTGTAATGCAACAAGTGTGTAAGTTGAACAGAAGGTAAGAACCATCTTGTTATTCATGTTTCCCTTACTCTAAATTCGCTACAAAAAATGTAATCAGAGTACAAATTTACTACTTGCTACATAGATGCATACATGCAGCCTGCATTCAACATGCAATGCTACAATGCCAATGTGTTAAGAAATTTTTAAGCAGCATCAACAAATGTACAACAGTGCATTCCAAACTGTTCCACAGGATATCTGGAAAGTACATGCTATTAACTATCCCACCTTCACCAGCATGTGACTACTATACTCTTGAAAAATAAGAACTTACATTACACTCTTAGATGGCACAACCTAGATCAGTGCAATGTACCGGAGTTGGCCCATTGTTAATAATCACACGTGGTCCCACCAGATCCATCTCTCTTTAGACACAAGGGGATGCTGCACCATTTTAATTCTAACTAATCAAAAATAATTGCCAAAATCAATCAGAACTGCATCTGTGTTAGGACTATGTCAGAACAAACAAAATGCGATGCTGAGTGTGGGTTATGTTTTTACCCACTGCTGTGGGTAAAAACATAAGATGTTCCCTGTCTATGTCAAGTAGTACATACAGGGAGCTGAGGTGTAGCACCACACTTTCTTAACTTCAGCACTAGATGTTGGCAAGTCGTTAACTTCACACTCCAGCCACTTTGCCCCCAGGAAAGAACCCCAGCACCCACTGAACATGAGGCTGGGTGGTCCCTAGAGCGGGTACAGACATTTTGTTAAAGAGAAAAACCTCTTGTCCTTATTGGTATCTCAACCTCTGACCATCCAACCTGTAGCCTAGTCACTGTACTGACCACACTATCACTGCTGTGAGATTCCAAAATCTAAACTCTTCAGCTCTCTGAAAACAATTTCCAAAAGATATCAGTTGTGACAGTTGACTGTGTAAAGGGTGTCTAAATGCTAATAAGCAAGTGCTGTGCAGGGAAAAAGTACAATACATTAGAATTCCTACACACCCCTAGCACTAATACAGTGAGCACCACACATACATTACCATAAATTTAAACCTTGCTAGGTCTGACTGACAGACTACAGAAAGGAGAGTCCATCATAAGAAGCTACAATTTGCTGAGCTAGTTGAAAAATGGTTGGTGTTTTATGGAACCTGAAGGATGATGACCAGCCTGATTGCAGCTAACCACTGCCCCTTATCCTCAGTAACATGAATCCATTCCACACCTTTCTATCCTATGTCTTTAAAATCCATTTTACTATCATCCTTCCACATATGTATAGCCTTTCAAGTGGTCTCCTTCTTCAGGCTTTTCCAGCAAAACTCAGGTGCATTTCTCCTATCTCCCAAGCCTGCCACACACTCTTTTCAGATCATTCACGGCTAATATGTTAAAATCTCTGATTAAAGCTCGGTATGACAACTGTAATGTAAGTTGTATATCTGAAACATGTGTAACTAACCCTGCAACTTTATGGAAATATTTTAAAAAACAACACATATATGGCATCACTTTCTATCATAACACCCTGCTGCAATGGTAACAAGATATGTCATGCATGCATAATGTAACATGGTGGCAAGTTTGTATAACCACTGTTGCATGGAAAATGCAATAATATGTTCTGCATGCACTGTTGAGCCATGTCACAGTCGACAATATACAAATATTAAATATTGCACATATATGTTTTTATGGTGTATTTATGATGTCAGCGACAAAAAAAAATGTACTCTGCTCTTCAAGTAAATTGTGACAATTTTGTCTGATTTTAATCAAACTTGGACTTTCTTGACAGATTTTCATTAAAGTCCCCAGGACAAAATTTCACAGAAATCCATTATCTGGTGGGAGGTGCACTGACACGTGCAGACAGATGGATGGACACAATGAAGCCAAAAGGTGCTTTATGCAACTTACGTGAATGCGCCTAAAAATTTCTCAGCAAACCCTAACACAGATTTTTCCAGTAAGAGGCTATTAGAATCTAAGATCTTCACAATCTATGCAGTTTGCACAAACTGTGTTTACAGATAAGTAAAGAAACGTAAGTTACTCTTCTCAGCACTGCTTATATACAACATTAAAAGAAAAAATAAACTGTAGGCCAGCCATGAAGGCCATACCAAATAACACATATCACATATTCATACATTACTGTACCATACAAACACACACACTCCATCTAACTGTGCCTATTCCCACATTACTGAATCCACCAATAAGCACATACGTGGACGGGAGGAACGACATGGAAAAACGCTGTGTAGCTCTTCCTCTATACTACTACCAACTTAACATGCATATCCACAGTACGCAACGCTACAAATTAAACCTCACCTGAGGATGCATTTACTAGATTATCAACCACCACCACCTTGAAACCCTGACCGAGCAGTTCCACCACTGAATGAGACCCCACATAACCTGCACCACCCGTCACCAGAACCGTTGCACCAGACATGTCTAAATATAAGAAATAAATACATAAAGTTCACTTGCAAATCTTGACCTTCTTGTGAAAGTTTCTGAAAATGTACATCATATTCCAGGACAACTGTGAACCAATGTATTATAAATAAATACCCAAGTTCTACCACTAAATTAAAAATATGCACTAAAGTTATACCATGCAGTAACCATAAAGAACCATCAACCCATTTAGAGTGTAGGCCCATACAGCAGAAAAACACCCAAGAACCTAAGGTAGCTCAAATTTTGTAAAGCACATTTTGGAACAGTAACTTAAAGTACGTGTGTCGGGTATGATTACACACAAGTGGCCATGGTAAATTTCAAATTTTATGGCCCATTACAATTATTCATCACTGTTCACTGTCACACAACATTTACCATGGTCATCATGTTATATATACTATTAATACATTAACAACTTACTTTCCAAATACAAAATTTCAAAGTCAAAAGCAGCAGTACTGTTCTCACATCCCTGGTTGCACTGCCCCTATGTTAATATCGTTGAAGGCAAGAAACTGAAAGGTATAAGTACAGGAAACCTCTAATGGCATTATATTTATCATTATCATCATCATCATCGGCTCTATAGCCCTGAGTGGGCCTTGGCCCCCTCAAGCAAATGCTGCCACTGACCTCTATCCCTGGCAGTCACCAGCCAATTTCTACAACCCAGTTTTCTTGCGTCTTCCTCTACCCCATCAATCCATCTTGATTTCAGTCGTCATGTCCTTGTTGACATCCATGGTTGTCCACGATATCTTCTTAGGTAATTTGTTTTCATCCATTCGCACAACATGGCCTGCCCACCTCTGTCTACTGGATTTTATTATGTTAACTATACTTGGTTCACTGTAAAGCTCTTCTAGTTCTCTTTTGTATCTCTTCCATCACTGCCCTTTCTTGTATGTTGAACCATATATTCTGTGAAGGATTTTCCTTTTGAAGATACTCAGTCTTCTTCCATAATTTTTTGTCACAGTCCAGTTCTCTGCAGCAAATGTAAATAGTGGCCTCACAAATGTTTTATACACAAGAATGTTTTTCTTCCTGGAAAGCAGTTGTGACTTCTTAGTCCAAAATATTATCTATTAGCCGATATAAGGTGGCTGGTGATTTCTTCTGAGACATTATTGTGGCCAGTCACCAAAGAACTCTTTCAAAATTGTATCTTCCAACTTAAATGGTGTGGGTTTTGTTGTAATTCTGGGTTTTAGCTGCTACCAAATATTTAGTTTTGCCTTCTTTGACTAATCCCACTTCCTTACAGGCCTCTTCAAGTAACTGAAAAGCTTCTTTCATTGATGCTAAAGATCTGCCAATGACAACTATGTCGTAAGCATACGCTGTAAGATGGACTGGCTTGTAGAAGCCTGATTTTATAATCGCATATTCCAATGTTATATTAAAAAGAAGACATGCCAGTGCATCTCCTTGTTGAACACTCTTGTGTATTATAAAAGGTGCTGAGTGCTTTGACTGAATTTTGATCTGGCTCTGCATGTTAGACATTATCATTTTAACCAACCTGATTAATTTCTCCGGAATATTTAGTTCATTCATTGCTTTATACATCTGCTCCCTACTGATGCTACCATAAGCACTTTTGAAATCAATAAAAAGTAAGTGGACGGAGATTCTAAATTCTTTAATCTCTTCCGCGCATTATTTTCAAACAATTCCATAACCTGTCAACTGGTGTCTACACAAGGGCTGAGAAAGAGGCTAATGCTTTCTGTTATGCAACTGGCAGCAATTGTGGACAGTAGCATGTTACATCATGTGAACATAAAGTACACTTTGGCAATTGTGTGGCAAACTGTCAACGGGATTCAGTTTTTATGGTTACAGCATTTTGTTTGTCATAAAAAACACAAGAAAAGAGTACTGCCAAGACCACCCAGATATTGCATCAACACTCAAGGAGCACCAAAGGTTCAGTTTTTACCTCACAGGTCTGTGCCTGTATTTTATATGATAAATATCTGTTTATACTGCATAAGAAAATAATCACTGCTTATTGTGACAAACCATTAGAAACACACGAGTACATTCTGTGGGGCAAAACACAGCATCTGAAAGTTAAATGTACTGTTACAAGTAGTAACCAATAAAATTTAAAGAGTTAGAGAGACAGCAGTTATGATATATACTATCTGCTTTAATACACATTAAAAATCTCAGCAATTTTCCTCCACTGCATACAGGTTACACAATGCACACAATAAACAGCAATTATTCCCTAACAGCATTAAATAACTGGTTTTTGTAACACAGACTCTATTTGTTCTCTATGAGGCAGGAAATGAGAAGATGTCATTTAAATGACTTACGAACCAAACATTTAAACCAGACATTCTGCCTACACATTGTATATATTTACAGCAGAAAATTTTTTTGAAACAATCAAAACTGTGGTCAGCCAAGTCGCAACAATGTGCCTCCTCCCCCAAACTACATTCAACTGACTGCCAACATACAATCTCATCATGTACTGAAAACTAAAGGTTTCTCTGAAAAGGTCTCATTCTGAAGGTCTTGAAGATATCCAAGGCATCATAATGCAATTCAAAATGATTTCCAACTTAGTTCCCAGGCATGGCAATATCTGTGTGCATGGTCAAAATGCCTACTTCCAAATCATGGAAGATGACAAATGTTTGAATTTAAGTGAAAACTGCCACCCATCTTGTAGTATAAATACCAGAATATCCACTTGGCATGTAATTGTATTCTACATAACTGTCTTCAGTTCTGATCCTGAAAAATGATATTGGTGTTGACTGGTAAGGGAAATGTTATTACAGGAACAAGCATATATGCACCTCTACTCCATCAGGGTTAGGTTGCTTCCAAACACAATGCAAAATAAAGTGATTCATATCACAGTACTAGTTCTCACAATAAAATGTTTAACTACTAAGTTCTTGCACTACACATACTATCATCTTACATTCATTCTACACCACTTCAGCAGTAAACTGCAGAACATACAATATCACACTAGATGAAAATGACACACATGTGAAAATTCTTCCTGGAAAAGCTCTGCTGTAACAGTGTCTCCATTAGTTGTCTCCCCTTGCATTGTGGCAATGTAAAGGTTGTTACCTTGAGCATGATACTGCCCAAACCAATTTTCAGTGGCTTTGAAATTTTTATCCCCTTACGAACTTTACTCCAACTCTATTTCCAAACTTGGAACAAAATTTTGCTCTCTGAATAAGCATTTGGCTTGAATGTACTTTGCTTTCATTTTGATGTTCAATCCAAATGGAGTAAAGGAACTTCATTTGTAATAAGACTTCTTCGCTTATGAGTCATTCACTTTGCAATGAGCAGAATATCAACTGGCATTACAAAAATGCTTCTGTCATGCACATTCTGCTCTGCTGATGATTGTTAATACTGCATACGTAAGAAAAACTTATTATGTACAAAATCTTCATAGATACTGTGGAATAGTTATAAGAGATTTCTCATTTATGGAAAATTAATTTCGTGTGTCTTGTGTTGCTTACATGTTGACTTACTTGTCTACCTGCATACTGATTTGTTACACATACTAAGTAACCACAATCCACTTACTTACTTACTTACTTACTCCATGGTGCAGTGTCCTTCTTGAGAAGCTAACTGGTTTGCAGCTAGTCAAGAAATTCCCCACATTTCACGGAACCCGAAGGTTCATTACTGCACTCACAAGCGTCCGCCACCTATTTCTATCCTGG
>Ga0136643_10015977_pt1 | contig 11281 bp, 10 predicted proteins | sample TergutLab28metaG_FD_96883 | JGI IMG/M metagenome (GOLD analysis project Ga0136643, IMG submission 96883) | Labiotermes labralis P1 segment gut microbial communities from Petit-Saut dam, French Guiana - Lab288 P1 (version 3) (version 3) | ecosystem: Host-associated > Arthropoda: Insects >... | reverse complement strand
TATTCAGTACCTATATTTGTTGAATAAATATATAAAATGCAACTTTAGAAGTTAGCGGTGCGGTACGACCACTATAGTTGACATTAGGCGTCTAAAGGTTAATGCACCTATCATGTAAGACGTAAAGTAAACTTATTTATATATCATTCAAACTCTATGTACTTTGCTTGTAGGAGATAATATTAGTTCAATATGGATAAACCAAACGACCACGAGATCTCATTGAAAGTTTAGAATATGCACCACTACTAATGATTACACAGTGTATAGTTTTCCTCATTATACATTTTTGTGACCTGAAGATGGTCCACAGTGGCTGAAACATTTCATCATCAGCATAATAAATAGAATACAAAGACAGTTGTGTTTTGACGTACCTACCCGTTCCTAATTGCATAAAACGCAACGGGGATGATTCACCTAAAGAACAAATAAAGCAATGACTTCTTTTCTGTACCACCAGGCAACGACCCTGGTAAAGTGGCTCTACCCAAGGCAAACTTTAATGTAATTATGTAGTACCACGAACACCTCCACAAATCTACACACTGCTCCGATTTGCTGTGTAACAATTCTGTCCGCTACACATATTCAGTCTACACAGAAGACTATCTGTCATTTCTTCTACATGTGCAGCAAATCAAAATATTGTGAAGTAGTTGTTTGATTCAACAGCATTTAATGTACTACCTGACGATGGCCCAGTACGGTCCAAAAGATGTAGGAGTTTAGTGCTTTTAAGTATTATTGTGAATATGATGACAGTTGTGTGCATTTGTTGGTTACAATTACAGAATCAAAGTACTGATGAGGTTAGCAGGTTGGCTGAAAAACAAGACTGGTGATTGTGTAGGAAGGTAGCAGGAACCAAGTGGAGAAGGGAAATTGAGAGGAAGTTTATTGGAACCAACTTAAGTGTTGATATAATTGATCACAAAACAGCAATGTGGCAGTATATGTGGTATGGCCACTAAATTGGGGTGTAATTTCATTCTTCCACCACGAAGTAGATGAGAGATGCACTCCCCTTGGCTGCTGTGCAACGTATATTGGTAATTTCTTACCGACGTTCCGGGCCAACCTATCGGTCCCATCTTCAGATCAAGAATCCCAAAAAAAAATAGCAGGCTGTTGAAGTACAGATTTTATAGAGGGAAGAGCATGGGCAGTGGTAAGTTCTCAGTAGCATGGTGCCAGCCAATAGGGTTGGTAGGAGTGGTTGGGAGGGAGTAGTTATTGCGGCTTTGAAGAGAGGCATTTTGTGTGAGAAGAAATTCTGACACGTAAGGCGGGGAGACCCAGGAGAACGTCTGCATGAGCGATGTTGGAGAAAGGAAAGGAAAGAAAGTGCAATATATGATTATTAAATAAATCCACAATAAAACAATAGGTTTGTATTTTTCTATTTATTATCATTCATCATACTGATTTTCACTTATTTGTGCTTTGTTCTAGTCTTCTAATCTCCTCTTGCTCTCAGCTTTCCCCTGTCCGTCACTTCACATTATTACGTTCGATTTGTCTCCCTGTTCTGCATGTGGTAATTTTACCATTGAATAGCAGCAATGATGTTCACCCCCTCCTCTTGTTTTGTTTTGTATTTTCTTGTTTATTTTCATATACTATTCTGACTTTTCACTATTTGTTCTTTGTTATGGTTTTCTAATCTCCTTCCTCTTTCAGTCTGTCCCTGTCCTGCACTCCACAACTATTTTCTTGTGTCACCCCACTATGCATGTGCTATCTGTAACATCAGTAGCACTGGTCCACGATTTTTGGCCCTCCTTTTGTTTGTTATGGATTTATCTACTTAATAATCATATATTGCACTTTCTGCCCTTTCCTTTCTCCAACTTGGCTCATGCAGATATTCTCCTGTGCCTCGCCACTGCACATGTCAGAATTTCTTCCCACGTGAAATGTCTCTCTTCAAAGCTGCACAGACTACTACACTCACCCTACCTCCCAACCACTCCCACCAACCCTACTGTCTGTCACCATGCTACTGAGAACTTACCACTGCCCACACTATTCCCTATATAAACTTGTTCAACAGCCAGATTTATTTTCAGTTTCTTGACCCTTGAAAATGGGACCAATATGACATCCCAAAATGTTGGTAAGAAATTACCACTGCTCGCTGTGTAGTAACCCATAAGAGCGCAGTTCTCAGTAAATTGGAATGTGTGTGTCCATAGGGTTCAGATTTGTGTACTGGCAAGCATGGAGAAAGTACACAGTTGATGTAATTGTGATGTAGCCGTGAGACTTCTTTGATTTAGGGGAACTTCCAGTCAGAGGATGTGGGTCCACACCTGCTTGGAGTGGAGGACCTGTTGCAAAAGCATAGCCTGGCAGAGCTGCAGGTGACTTCACTCGGGGAGAGGCAGCGACGGCTTGGACGCCAGGCACAGCAGTTTGTCAATAGTGGCCACCGTGAGGTTCCGCTATTACAGCAGCGACTTGACCAGCTCACTTCTGCATATGACAGGTGAAATAGATCCTACCAATATGTAATATGAATATTTTCATAAAGTCACTGGCATTCCATCAGCAAATCATATTAGTTGCTCAGTTGTGTGTGTGTGTGTGTGTGTGTGTAATTAAGTGTACTGCCATCAGAGAAGTGAGGCTGCTAGCACAGGATTAAAATTTGTTTACATTTCAGCGCTAATCAAGTGACGGATGCAGGACTCATGGGTGACGTTACACTACTATGAATCTGTAGAACTGTTGTCGCTTGCACGGTTGCTGCAATGAGAACTACTGTTGCTCATGTCACGTGTATTGTGAAGTTCTGTTTAATGAATACCAGGATAAAAAAAGTCATAATTTCTTATTTTATTGAGCCCTGCCACAATCTTTTACTGTATATCTTTACATAAAATGCTTTATATTAACTTACATAATTGTAATGATTGCATTTTCACACAATAAAAATCCATCCTGCTAAGAAAAGACATCATCAGTATATTTGAACAATATGACAACTTTACACTGCTTCATGTGCTGGACATGGAGGGGAAAGAGAAATTAATTGTGAAGCTTAATGAAAGTGTGCTTATTACGGTGTGTTGTGATTTATGTATAAAGTCACTCTGATCACAACTTTGTCAGAAACAGTAGTGTCTGTGTGGCAGTTCCTTTCAAGCAGTTGTGATTCATGTGTTGTGTTTTGGTATTATTCATTGGTAGTGTTACAGTCTTATTTCTTGGTTTCATTTTGTGTGTTTGTGTGTGGCATTTTGGAGGAGAAACAGAAGTACAAGCAGTTTTCTGTTCATGAGAAGAAAACATTTCTAGAAGAGTAAGGCAATTGTGACATCACAGGAAAATATTAAATCAGTCCAGTGATACTGTCCACTTACTGAAAAGGTAGAAGATCAAGAAGAACATTGTTTCTGATGTAGTCAATCACAAGGAAAGGTAGTTCGTACTGTGAACAGTGAAGGAATGGACAATGCTGTCTATGGTAGCTTGTGGATACACTATTGAAAAATGGTACAATGAATGAATGAATGAATGAACTGCTTCACTCTGTCACTTAGTGTAATGGAATTTAATTGAAACACAACTTGGCACCATAAATTTGCAGCAAGGTGCCAAATCGTTGGTGCTTCATGATGACCAGGAAAGACATTTTGGACCATGAAATGGACAGCAATGAAATTATGCAATAATTGGCCAAGAAATAGTAGCTACAACCTGATGTGCACAAAAAATTTTGAAATTTTTGTGAAGTAAACTTGACACATTTTTTCTCTTTTCCCCATAATTACCATTCTGATTTTTTAATGAGCTTCATTGTAACAATATTTTGTTATTATGCGTGTAATTCCACCACCCCATGATCTTGTTTTACTAAGGTTTTGATGTGAGGTGCACCTTTGTTCACAGTTGGTGAGACTTGTGCTGAAGATCTTCATGCAAAATAGCAGGTAGTGTTTTAAGGAGTATCCCATCCATGCAGCCTGATTTTCTGTTTTCATGTTTCCTATACTGAAACTATACATTCTCCCCAACATCTCTGATTTGACAGCTTTAACAAAACATACCAACAGTATGTGTGTGGCAGTTGCTCAAAGTGTAAGTTGCTTGCTTTTAGGATTACTTTTTGTCTGTCAGTGTCTGATGTTTTTCTTGACTTGTGTTGCAGCCTAGTAGAGAGCAGTAAGGCTCGGCAATTCCGGCTGGAGGAAGCATGCAACTCCTTCCAGTTCCTGCAGGATTACGAGGAGGAGGAGTCCTGGCTTGTGGAGAAGCAGCGAATCTGCAAGGCAGGCATCTCAGCCAAGGACTTGCATGCTGTTCTTAGCCTGCAGCAGAAGCACAAAGCAAGTCTGTGTGCTGTTTGTTGCAGGGTGACACAGTCAATGTGCTGGCCGTGCTGTTGGGGCCAGTGGGATTGTAATGGCTGATTATGAAGGGTCAAGATCTTGAACATTGCAGTTCATGAGCACAAGGACTGTACTGTCCAGGATTAACAGACTACAAAGAGCAAGCTTATTCTTATTAAATTTTTCTCATATTTATGCCTTTAGTTCTTTGCTATACTGATATATCATGTTCACCATTTGACTGGTGGCTTCATCCCCATTCTGTCATTGTTCTGTATGTTACAACAGAAGTTTCAATGTTGCAGGCACTAGAAGATGAGATGAAGGCAAGACGCAACAAGTCAGAGCAGCTGTGTGAGGTGGGGTACCAGCTGATAATTGACAAATATTCTTCTTCACCAGAGATTCAGTCTCACATTGACAGTCTGCAGGAACAGTGGAATTCATTGCAGGAATTGGCAGCGTTACGTAGGAAGCAACTGGAAGATGCTGCAGAGGCATATCAGGTGTGTGTGATCTTAACAATGCTTCTTGATGTCTTAACAGTTCATTCATTCATTCATTTATTTTGCATTCTGTAAATCCATGCAAGGTCTGAACAACCTAAAGGATATAGAACTTGTCATATTTCTAATAATATACTAATAGAATAAGTGTATAAAAAGTTACATCTTAAAATAAAGCCTACAGAATACAAGTATAGTTATCATAAATTAAGAGAATACAGAGTATGTACATTGCCAGGAATACATATTGCGGTCCTAAAATTAATTTTAATACATTTGTTTTACATTTGCTTGGTTGGTACCACTCATAATCCTTATAATTTTGCTGACAGTATTCATCAACACTATAGAAAACATATTGTAGAAGAAGTTTCTTCAATTTAGATTTGAATAGGGCTACATTGTTCGAAATATTTTGAATTTGTGGTGGTAGATGGTTGAAAACTTTGCATCCAGAGTATGCAACACCTTTCTGGACCAATGTTAGGCCTGTCAATGGCAAATGCAAATTGTTATTATGACGGGTGTTTATATCATGAATTTGTGAATTATGTGAGAATAGTTTCGAATTAGTAGCAACAAAAAGAAGCAAAGAAAATATGTACTGAGATGGAAGGGGCAATATTCCTAGCTGATGGATCAATGGACGACATGTATCACGCCTATTGGAGTTTGTCATAATTCTTATTATTCTTTTTTGAATTTTAAAAATGTTAATACTGTGAGGGGAGTTACCCCAAAATATAGTACTGTATGACATAATAGAGTGGAAGTAGGAGAAATAAACCATTCTCAGTACCACAGGGGATCTGAGAAATGTTAGTGTTCTGATAACATAACAAACCTTATTTAATTTTTGTGTTCAGTGATGTGATCTTTCCAAGACAGTGTACTATCAATTATCAGACCTAGAAATTTGGTACTATTAATGTTAGTAATTAATGAGTTAGAAATGGCTACTTGTTGCATTTCATTCTGTTTTTTTGTTAGAAATTGCAAAAAATAGGTCTTATCATAGTTTAAGGTTAAAAGATTACTCCGAAACCAATTACTTAGTTCTATCATTGTTAGTTGTAAAGCATTCCTAAAATCAACTTTCTTATCATTTGTTATAATAATACTTGTATCATCTGCGAATATTACTGATTTGGCTATTTTGCTTATAATTATGGGAAGATCATTAATATAAACGAGAAATAGTAAAGGACCCAGTACTGAGCCTTGTGGAACTCCATGTGTAGTAATTCCCCATGAAGAAGATATTTTATTTAAATTCTTATCTTTGGTCACTGTTCTCTGGTATCTGTTATCTAGGTAAGATTTAACTATATTTCATTCAAAATAATTACCCTCCATTATAGCTTTACCTATGATGCTACATTGAGCAAAAGCCTGGGTATACTTACATTTGTGTATTTTTTATTTTCACTTTACTTGACAAATTTATTGTCACTAAGCCTTAACTAAACTCATAGACACCCGACTTGTATTTACTTTAATTATCATTCATAACCATTGATATAGCTAGCTGAGATACAACATTAAGACAAAACTTATGTACACTTTCTGTATAAGCTATACCAATCATATTGTCTCCATGGAACAATTGTGTATACTTGTTTATCTATTATGCCTATAACGACTAGTTCCACAACTGCAAAGATTAATGGAATGTAAAATAAATGAATGAATGAATGAATTGCATTAGTTTATAAGCTGTACCCGTAATTCTGTAGTATTTCATTTTTTCCAAGAGTATATTCTGGTTTACACAATCGAATGCCTTTTGTAGGTCACAAAATATTCCACCTACAAGTCTTTTTGTATCTAAAGATAATTGTATATTATTTAGTAGTGCCTGTGTGGCCATCTTAGCATTGTTCCATGATGTCTTAACAACACTCCTGCTGATGTGAATTGTGAACTGCATGTTCAATATTTCAGGACCAACAATTACCTTAGTCTGTAGCACAAAGTTGTTCTAGAGAAGCTTACGCATGTTTTCTCAGTTAGTCAAGACATTCTTCACATTTTGTGAAACGCAGAGACCCATTAAGGCCCCAGTCTCACAACTTGTCCCTTTTCTGAACAAGATAAATCCTGTTGATACCATCCCATTTTTTTTCCTTAAGATCCATTTTAATATCATCTTCTGTGATATCTGTTTGTACATTGGCCTATCAGCTGGTGCATGAATGTTGGAAGAAAGTGAATTACGGTTTCATGATACCTGTGTGTTCTTTTGGCGAAATGATGCAGCATTACACACTGCTTGTTAGGCATGTTGGCAGTTGTGAAAGGCAGGTACTAGCATCCTGTTGTGTGTTTGTCCATATGGAACACGTGACTCGAACTGGACAGATTGTCTTGAGATTTTATAAGGTGGACTGTTACTAAAAATTATCAACACATGCCACTTTTGCTTAAAATTGCAAATAAACAGACATTTAACGTGAAAACCAAACACATAAGCTGTTCATGTTGTAAGTGCAGGATATCTGTTGCTAGGATGCATCTGGGTTGTTGATATTTACCACTGGGTATGCTTGCTGTAATGCAGTTGCTGGAAAGCGCAGGAAACTTTCCATGAAAGAAATTCGGCAGTCATAATTGATTTGAAATGTTCTTCTAAGGTACTGGGAAAATGTCAAAGTGTGCGTTGTTTGAAACGTGGTGATGCACATTTAGAATACTGTAGTATTCAGTGCTTCTCTTGAATTTTTTGACAGTTTAAAAATCTAGGGACATTATCAATGGAACCTGTAGGAGTTTCATGTTCTGTGGACATTTCCTGTCTTATTTTTATTTACTGTTGTGATTGCTGGTGGTGATTACATATCCTCCTCCTCCTCCTCCTCCTCCCACCCCCCTTACCACCTCCCTTCTGTCTCCTGGCAGGGGATGGGCCATTTGATCTGCTCCAGCTTTACTTCCATCATTTATATGGTCTGCCTGTATCTCTTCTATATGTAGTGTGGTAATGGAAGTCAGCCTCTAGGCACCAGCTATGCTCTGTTCAGTTCGTTCTGGCAAGTTATTTTTCTTATCTCCATTGTATCTAAGACACCATATTTAACTCCTGATAAATATATTTTTTTCATATCTGGTTATGCACTGTCTGTCTGTCTTTCTGTGCCTCTTGGGAATTTCATGTCTTTAGCCCCTATGTGGCTTAAATACATCATGTTATGGACACATCACTCTTTGGCATAGAACAGGGTTGATACAACCTAAAATTTTAGAAATGACGTTTGGGTTTCACTTCCAGTATGTATTGCCAAGACAGTGTGAATTGCTCTGTGTTACATTGTCTGCTATTGTTGGTACAGCAGTGGACATACATAGTGTAGACACCTCATATCATACCCAAGACTTGAGGGTTCTGTAGTTGTGTTGTGGAGCATTCAAATCATCTGGAATGTGACACTGTGTTTTTGGTTGTTTTCTGTTCCCATTGTTTTGGAGGCTCTGTGATGCTTTGAAACACTGGCAGACATTAACCCAGGAGCACAACACCACATTCTAGAAGTCCAGAATTTTAATGTGGCCATTGTATTATGTCCAGGAGGACAGAAAGCAGAGTTCTGATCCGTGGAATGTGTTTTGTTGCAGTTCTATACAGATGCCAATGAAGCAGAGTCATGGCTGAATGAAAAGATGGCATTGGTAGCATCAGCAGACTATGGCGAGGATGAGCCGAGTGCACAGGCTCTTTTGCAGCGCCATTGTGATCTGCAGGGGGAACTGAATGCTTACAGTGGAGACATTGCCAAGCTCAACAGTCAGGCGGAGAAGCTAGTGAAGGCTGGCATCGTAACGCTGGAGGTAAAGAGAGCCGCACTGTGCCATTACATTGAACAGTGTGTGGTATCTTGATGTTAATGTCATTGGCTGCATGTTTTAGTGTGTCACCTTGTTTATCCACCGTGTGTTGAGTTCAGTTTTGTAGTTAAGATTTTGGTGTTGTTTCCATCTGGACATTCTCTGTCCAGTATTTTTACTGTCCATAGTAGAATGAAACTCTAAGAAGTATGATAAATGCATGGTCACACAGCATACAGTAGCTAATTACAAGGTCACACAATGTACTGCAGCTAGCCACAGGGTCACACAGCATACGGTAGCTAATTACAAGATCACAAAATGTCCTGTAACTATCCACAGGGTCACATGGCATACAGTAGCTAGTTACAAGGTCTCACAATATACTCTAACTAGCCATAGGGTCACACAGCATACAATATCAAATTACAATGTCACATTGTGCTGTAACTAGCAGCAGGCTCACACAGCATACAATAGCTACTTACAAGGTCACAAAATGTACTGTAACTAGCCACAGTGTCACACAGCATACAATAGCTAACCAAAACATCACACAATATGCTGTAACTAGCCACAGGGTCACACAGCATACAGTAACTAATTATGAGATCATACAGTGTGCTGTAACTAGCCACAGGTTCTTACAGTGTACAATAGCTATTTACAAGTTCATACAATGTGCTGTAACTAGCCACAGGGTCACACAGTGTACAATAGATAATTACAAGTTCGCACAATGTACTGTACCTAGCCACAGGGTTACACAGTGTACAATAGCTATTTACAAGATCACACAATATGCTGTAACTAGCCACAGAGTAGCTAATTACAAGATCGCACAATGTACTGTAACTAGCCACAGTGTCACATGGCAGTCAGTAGATAATTACAAATTCACACAATGTATTGTAACTAGCCACAAAATTATACACGCACAATAGCTAATTACAGGGTCACATGTTGTGCTGTAACTAGCCACAGTGTCACACGGCAGTCAGTAGCTAATTACAAGTCACACGATATACTGTATGTAGCCACAGGGTCACACAGCATACAATAGCTAATTACAAGTTCGCATGTTGTACTCTAAATAGCCACAGGGTCACAGTAACTAATTAGAAGGTCATGCACTTGGGACTCTAACTGTAAGGTCACACATTACATTTATTTCATGCCAGTAGCTATCATACATGTGTTAAAATATCTCCAGACTTATTTACTTACTTACTTTCTTACTTACAGACTTACTTACTTATTTACTTACTTACTTACACTTATTTGATACTTATGTGCAGGTGTTTGGTGTGAACGTCTGGCAGGATAATCACATAGCACACTAATGCACATAATACGACTGCAAACTGTGCATAAGTTTTAAAAACCGCTATATGTTGTGCCAAGGTGCCATCCCCAGGGAGTCTCAAATACACTGGAGTACAAGCACCTGTACATAAATCCGGGAAACACATTGCCATGCACCAAGATATTTAGAATATTAAAATTATGAAATATATAAAATGGAATGTGAACGTGCAACATTATTGATATTGTGGTTATCATAAATCGCACAAGTCCCAAGGCCATGTGTGATGATTGTTTACATTATGTGCAGTGCGTGCACACAAACATCTAAGTCCATCTGACATGAATGAAGAAGATATAGTCTCAGTGGAGCATGGCAGTGTTATCATGCAAGTGATAATGCTTGGAATGAGTAATACCAAATTCCAGCATTATTTTGGGCTGTATTAGGGTGCTAGAAATAGTTGTGACATATGTTCTTCTGATTTTCCCCCAGAGCACAGCAAATTCATGGCATATGAACTCTGCATCTGCCAGGACATGTGACATCTGACATATATTGTGTTCAAGAGCAGATAAAAGATGCACTGTAGAAAGAACAGTGTAGGTCATAGAGTGTAGCTGTTTTAAGTCTGTTGCTTAACTTGGCTGTCTGTACAAACATGACTGCTGAAACACATGGTAACTGTGTTTATAATTCTTGTAAACCAGAAGTCTTCTAAGTAATGCATAAAAATTCGACTCCTACCTCACAGAAAATGTGCTGCATTCATGTTTCAAAAACTGACTGTTAATCCTTAGAGCAAGGGTTGGTGTTCAAAGAGTAGTGTCAGAGGAATATGGTGCCAGGCAGTCTGGTGATATTACCTGTGTTGCAGGGAGACTTGCTGCCTGTCTTCTACCCTGAACATGGAGGCAGGAGCATGTCCTGAAAAATGTGGGTTAACTGCGAGACTGTGTGGTGTAACAGTTCAGTAACAGGACATTGTTCATCCTGGTTGCAACTGTTGCAGCCTGACATTTCATTGGATTGTCATTTAGTTTGGGACTTGTATCATGCCCATAGTGTGTGTGCAGAGTGTGAAATTTTTTATTTCTAAAGTGGGTGGCATACATTATTACCATTGTGCTTTGAATGGTTTATTGTCTACACTGATGGTGTAGCTTAGAAAATAACTATTTGTTTATTCCAGTCCTGTGGATTGTTTCACTGTTGTTAGATCAGTGCTCATACTTCCAATGTTTTGACAGGTTGTAGTGCTTTTCCTTTTAGGGGCAAGCAGTTGTTTTCTCTTTCACTGCTTACCTCCT
>Ga0136643_10015974_pt1 | contig 11282 bp, 6 predicted proteins | sample TergutLab28metaG_FD_96883 | JGI IMG/M metagenome (GOLD analysis project Ga0136643, IMG submission 96883) | Labiotermes labralis P1 segment gut microbial communities from Petit-Saut dam, French Guiana - Lab288 P1 (version 3) (version 3) | ecosystem: Host-associated > Arthropoda: Insects >... | reverse complement strand
GCGGACGCTTGTGAGTACGGTAATGAACCTTCGGGTTCCATGAAATGCGGGGAATTTCTTGACTAGCTGCAAACCAGTTAGCTTCTCAAGAAGGACTCTGCACCATGGAGTAAGTAAGTAACTGTGCGAACTAATTAAAAACGTAACGTTTCTTGAAAAATAATCTATCAATTTATATTACGCTAAAACTTTGTTGCAGAGCTAGAAGTCAGTACTCGGAAGGTCCTGCGACCGGCCATCTCGACACAGGTTTTTCTTGGTTTCCCTGTGTGTATAAGCAAATGCTGAGATGGTTCCCAACATTCCAATTTGCTACTACGTGCTTCTCATGTAGCCCTCCCGACTTAAATCTAGTAGTAACCAATTTCATGTTTTGTTTACATGTAAAATAACCACTGCCACCGGGTGACAACCCAATTGCAGTAAATAAATAAATATAAATATAAAAATTCTAAGTCCGTTGTTTACGTAGAGCTGTAAAATTGATCTGAGGCGAACCAGCTCCTTTTGTTGCATTGTTGTTTACCTTTGAAACTTATTCATATTATATAAAAAACTAAATTCTAATAATGTTATTCTGGAAGTTACTAACGGTTGCATTATATAGTGTCACAGACGTAGAGAATTTGATCATTCGGTTTGACGTACAATCTAACATTTTGGTGTCCACCGTAAATTTTAATAAAAAGTTAGCAGAGTATGAATGACTAACCAAGCTTACAGCTTATGCACGTTATGCTTATAAGTACGTATATACTTTATATCCTATACATGTACGTATTTATTTATTGTTATATGTTTTATAATAAACTATGAAAAACTTGCGCACAATTGTTATCAGATGAATCCAAAATGAAACACAAAGAGTTGTTTAAGATTTGGACGCAAAGAACAGGGGAACACAGCAACATAAAGAGTGGATACTTCCAAATTAGTGACACATGTCTCTAGAAATATTTTTGTTTTTAAATAAGAATCTAAATAACACTTGATTCTTATTTTGTAACATGACAGAGAATGTACTATAATGCAACATTGAGGCGCTTTAGTGCAACCATTGTGGCAGTAGAAAAGCAATATATATATTACACATTCTGAGTGTGTGTTTGTAGCCTTAGGCATCCAGCATGCAATGCGCATGCACCACATGGTCATCTGTGGCCGGCCCATTTCCACGGTATTTTTCCACATTATCTCATAAACGGCACGATTTTCGAAAAAAATAAAAAATAAAAGGTTACTGCACACAAAATGTTTGTTTTGAGTTTCTCTACAAGGTTTGTCTGAAACACTTCTCATTCTAAGAAGAACCGAGCGAGATATGATAAACAATTTATATTGGTCTTCATATAAAGTACCCGTTACTCGTGTCCGATTTTAATGAAACTTGAATTTTCTTGACACATTTTCGAAAAAAAACTTAAATGTAAAATTTCGTGCAAAATCCGTCCAGTGGGTGCCAATCTGTTCAATGCGGACAGACGGACAGACATGAGGAAGCTAATAGTCGCTTTTCGAAAGCTTTCGAGAGCGCGTGGCTAAAATTACATGTAAACTACTGAACAAGTTTGGCATAGCATAAAGTGGGAAGGTCAGAAATGCCCGCAGCTATTCAAGTAGGTTAGTGCGTAATGTTACAGCTGGGCACCCCTTTGGAAAAAAAGGAATCCTGTTTTGAGGGTCTCTTTCCCGTATCACTGTGAAATTAAGCATCCCATTCTTGCTTTTTTATTATTTATATTACGACAGGAGGAAACAGCCTCATGTTACATTTTTATGAGCACACAATTTGTGTTAATGGATTCACTGGAGCATCACATACTCCCGCGAGCACACACTCTTTTCTACGCTCAAGGACCCCCAGTCCGCCTGCCTGCCTGCTTGTCCATTGGGATTACATTCAGAATGATACAGCCTCGGAGCTCTCAAGCACTAAATAAGCAGTCCTCTTCATTCATTCTTTATCATTTTGAAGCCTGTCAGACACTGAACCGGCAATTATGTGGGTCAGGATATTATTTCTTTCTCGTCACATCATTATACTCGCGCGTCAGTTCAACCGACTGACCTGATATTTAAGTTTATTTAATACAATTCGCTGTGCTGTACCTCTATCCTAATTACAAAAGATTCAGAGAAAGAGTTTCACGTTGACTTTAACACTGCTATATCGGAGACAAAATGTGCAGCTGTCTGCTTGCAGGTTTAAATGGAAGAATAACAAAGTGGTGGATAATGGTGCCTAAACACCTTGCAGTTTCTACGTACACTACCCTCGTATTTCCCTCCTGAAAGTACATTTTATAATGCATGTGTGTAAGAAATGTGAAAATGAGATTAATATGTCTGATATCGTGTTGGCATTGTCTTACTCTGTAAATTGGTTACTGACTGTTCCTTATGTTAGACGAAGGGTTTCAACTGCAAACTCATGCAGCATCACCAGAATGAGGATATGATCGAAGAGTGATATGATGTCACAGTTTCTAATAGAACGTTGAAGATTTCTCTTCAGCTTAAAACATAGTATTGTCTTATGAGTAAATAGTTTAGGGCCAGTAAGTTGGCCTTTTACGCAAAAACATAAAACGCCCTCAGCCTACGTTCCTCCCTCAATGGAACAACCAAGTTTCACACCTCCACAAAACAACAGGAAAAATTATAGTTAGAGTGTTTTAGAATAGGGTGTTGAGAAGAATATTTGAGCATAAGAGGGAGGAGGTAACAGGGAATGGAGAAAACTACATAATGAGGTGCTTAATAATATGTACTCCTCACCCAATATTGTTCTGGAGATCCAATCGAGAAGAATGAGATGGGTGGGGCATGTAGCATGTATGGGGAGAGGAGAGCTGTATACAAGGTTTTTGGGGGGAAACCCGAGGAAATAGGCCACTTAGAAGACCAAGGCGTAAATGGGAGGATAATATTAAGATGGATTTTGAGGAAGTGGGATATGGGGACATTGACTGGATCGAGCTGACTCAGGATAGGGAAAGATGGCGGGCGCTTGTGAATGCGTTAATGAACCGTCGGGTTCCATAAAATGCGGGAAATTTCTTGACTAGCTGAAAACCGATTAGCTTCTCAAGAAGGACTCTGTTCCATTGAGTAAGTAGGAGTAAGTTGGCCCTAAATGTAGAGCAAACTAATATTATAAAATTTTGTACCAAGTAATTTCCCACATTATCAATTAAGTATTTTCTAGGATGAAATGTATAAAAGTGTCCGTAAATGCAAAATTGCTCGGATTACAAATTACTATCCATCTAAATTGGAACAAGTATATTATCCAAATGTTTCCTAAATCAAGTGGAGCATGCTATGTAATTAGGCCTGTAGTTCACATCATAAATACCGAAGTTTCCAAAGTCATTTATTTTGTCTGTTTTCAGTCTGTAATGAAATGTAGAATATTTCGGAGGAAATTCGTAGTACAGTAAAAAAGAAATTTACTGTACAAAGAAAACTATTAGAATTGTGGAAGGTACAAAACCTAGAAATTCATGTAGGAGTCTCGTTAAGAGAGTAGAGATTACCTGGCTTCTTTGAATACACATGTTTTAATATTGAACCAAGGAAGATTTCCAACAAGTTCAGCAATTAATACTATGAATGAAAAGAATAAATACCATCTTCATGGACTAACTGCCCATGGTTCATGTTTTCAGAAAAGTGCATAATTTGTTGACATCCATATCACTTCTAAATAATGAATTTTGTATGATATTAGAATACTACATGTAATAACATATATTTGTATTGTATATTCTGTGCTGTATATTTTGTATTTTTTTATGACGTATTACGAATCATATTTCCACTAGAAGAAATTTTGTATCCTTGGAATGTCAGCCTACGTGTATAACGTATGTATGTATGTGTATGTATGTATGTATGCATATGTGTGAGTACGTATGTATGTGTATGCATGTATGTATGTATTTATTTCTGTAAGGAGACAGGAGGCAACTGTGACTACTTCAAAGTACTACCTCGGGATTCGCAGAGAGCGACAGAAGGAAATCACCACATTTATCAGGTTAGCTGATAACCCGGCGTGATTCGAAATGGTGCTCCTCCCCAATTCGAGTCAAGGATGTTACCGCTACGGCAGTCTAAACAACAACTGAATCATTGAAAGAGATTTCAACGACAGAACATTTGAAAATTTGACGGGATTGTGGTGACTAAGTGATGTTAAACCCTTGGGTTCCATGTCAGGGAGTTGGTTAAACGGCTTGTGCTTGCCCAATAGGAAGAATTTCGCGCAGCCCGGAGCAGACTGAGGCAAGTAGGAGAGAAACACCTGTTGAGGCACCTGCAACTTGTGGGACGAGTCTCCGCGCCGCTGGAGACTGCAAGCCACTCACCTACCTCCCACAGTCTCGATTCTTGCGCCATCTTAGCGCGCGCGCTTGCACACACACACACACACACACACACACACACACATAAACACACACACACACACACCGTTAACAATGACAGCTTATACATATGAGATGAAGTTCACAAACGGTAGACATAAAGAATAAGGAAAAATAACAGACTCAAGTCTGCTACTTATATTTTCCCTAGCTTACTCTACCTAGACTACAGCATAGCTGACGCTACATATTATGCACTGATAACAGCAAACTGCGTTTAAACTGAAACTAAACTGTAGCCGTGTAAATGAATCTTGCTTTTCTATCATTAGCCAGATCTGTAAATCAGGATAATTTATTTTTAAAACGAATGTCCGAGAAATTATTTGTAAATTCTGCTTCTACATTAGGCTTATGAATGCAAAGACAGAATGTTTTCCACGTAAAGTAACAACCAAGGAAATATTTGGGCGTAGTGTCTACTCTAAATATGACGACAAAAAAAAACTAGATTTTGATTCGGAACTCCATACAAATGAAACTGAACAGTCAGTGCCAAATAAATTTGTCTCTTCCAACTAGTCAAAACACTGTTAAAAATAATTAAATAACAATAACAGATAATAATAATAATAATAATAATAAATATGTATAGATGGGGTATAGAAACTGAAAGTGAACGTCTTTGTTCTTCTCAGTATTCGGCTTTCTCTCCCTCTATCCGTGTTAACCACCTTTTTCTGGGTTATTTTATTGTGTCCCTTCTTTCTTGTTTCGTTCTTCCTTCTTTTCGTACCATGAAACTACCTTGCCGCACTATTCTCCATTATCTTCCCAAGTAAAAAAAAGTGATTAGTCATTTTCCCCTTCATATCCAAGTGCTTTAAATTTCTTGACAGTAGAATTATATTTAGATTAAACTTCTTCCGCTTTATTTTTATACATAAACGCTCAAATAACGATGTTTAATCATGTTCTGACAGCAGGCAGGGAAAGTTCTGATTCTGCATGGAGTTCAAGCGTCTCTAAGTGAGGGCGTGTCTTCCATTCTGGAACATGAGTGTCATGTGGCTGCAGCGAGATGAGCTTCAAGCACGAGATAGCTTCATTAACAGGCCATATTTAATGCCAATTTCTACTGCCCCCTGGCGAGTTTTGATCACAACGCCCCGGTATTAACTTTATATTGCCTGTGAAATATAAACTTGCTACCCTGTGTGGTGTCAAATAACAACTGAAATATTATAGTTTCTGACGCCCTCTTGATGGGGCCGGCAATAGATGTGTAAAGTTTAATGTGATCTTACCGATTAGAACACATCAGCGTTTCCTTAAAGTACGTAACAAGTCTACACCTTTCGAGTGAAATATATAGATATATGGATCGTCATTTTAAAAACGGGGAAAGAATTAATAATTTGAACTGAACAAGCTGCGTTCCTCAATTGTCAGGGGTTCTCGTTACACTTTTTTTTTATTCTGGCGTATCTGGGAATACACGGTGTTGATTTAAGCAAGAAAATTTCAACTAGGATACGCTACGATTGTATAGAATTTGGTTCGGCGGTTTCCTATGCACAAATGTGCAAAAACATAGGCACAATGACAGAGTCACGTATGTCCGCCCGCATGTTTTGTCCTCGGAACTACACATTTAAATTACACTTTATTCTGCGAGTCTGCGCTAAAAGTTAGCCAGGAAGTTTAGTGTAGTTTACATCGGTCTTAGGCTACATAACACCTACCAAAAAAATGGATTTTATAAAAACTCCTCTGTGTAAAATAATATACTATTTTATTTCAAAACATGTAATATTCATTTCAAACGTTATCCACATGTTGAATATCTAAAGATAACAGGGAATGAATTCAATATTTTTCTTCCTCAGAAAACCGAAACATTTTCAATGGATTTTAATTGTCCATGGAATACGTCATGGTAACAACATTACACCAACAGAATATTCTCAGCATTCGTCAAAAAGATATCAGAACAATGGATTCTACCAAAGTACTTCCAATGGAACAGGAAAACTCCCGTTGGATGTACCAATATTCTGCATTAGAATAGCGAAACCTTGCAATTGTAATTCGCCCAAGTATCGTCCAAGATGCACCTTTAAAGTTCTTACGTAGCCACAATTCATAATTACTTCCCATTGTCATCGTACGGTATATAGCATGCGTAGTAAAAAAAAAAGTTGAAAATGGATGGCCAGCACATATAGTACGCATTGTAAAAGATGAAAAGTGCGTAGATAACTTTAACAGGAAAACTAGAATAGAAAAGTTCACTTAGGAGATTAAGTTTAGACGGGGTGATTATTATTTAAATTTATGTTAGAGAAGTAAGGTACGATGTGTGGATTGGAATGAACGAGGAGAGTTACGACTAAGACAGAAAGATTTTAATATTACTGTCTTGCGGGATGAGATGTTAGGCATTTCAGTAAGGAGAGAGGAGCGGACCTTTCTGAAGAACCTGCTGCCTGGTATGCACGTATCAGACTGCACGGACTCACATACAGAATAGTACATTGCTAATATTTACTGCCTTTAGAACTCAGATCTCAAAATATACATTATGATTAACAAATGGCATCAAATTGCGCAATCTCAAATTATGATATAAAACATAAATAATTCACGAAACATGGTTCTTAATTCCGCTCACAGTAAACACACGTTAAAGGTTTGCTGACAAGGATTAAGAATAAAATAAGGCCCTGTCATTGTAACATTTTCTTTGGATCGTAAGTCAAAAAATATATTTTTTCCTTTTAATGAATGCGAATGGCTTTTGTGCATAAACGTAACGATGGAGGCTAGAGAAGACGTGGCTTGGAGACTGTGTGGAAGCTCTGTTGCGCGGAGTAATACAAATAAACTAAGAACCTCGCCTAAATATTTACAGCGCAGACAGCAGACTCCTTAAGACTTGATATTCAGACAAGCATTGCACACGCCCGGTTGTCACCTGTCCACATCTTCACTTGAGGCAGCTGTCTTATTGTTTGCTTCGCTTCCTTCACTAACAACCTCTGTCTTCATTCTCAAGACAGTTCATGTTCTGCTACGTGATCCAGACGGTCGAATTCAAATGTGGGGCTATTAGGATCAGAATTCAGAAGGCTATATCTTGCCGGCTTGCAGGAGTATTCGATGGCACAACACAATAAAAAATACAAACAGATACGATCGTGGGACATTTTTATCTATGGGAGACTTTAGGCTTTCGCAGCGGTGCCTAAACTGAACAATGTACTCTTATAATAAAACCAACGAGATGCACTAATTTCTCAAATTTATTTTTGGAATAGAACTCTACATGTTTCGGACAGTCCCTCTGCCCATCATCAGGAGTCCAGCACTGTACACACAGCAATAGGTATATGTCATACAGGTTATGCCGACTGCTTGCAAGCAGGATCGGGATCCTTATGATGGGTAGAGAGACTGTCCGAAACATGTAGAGTTCTATTCCAAAAATAAATTTGAGAAATTAGTGCATCTCTTTGGTTTTATTATAAGAATATATCACGATACACGGTCCTCTGAATGTCAAATTTGATCAATGTACATTTGATCAAATTTTGCTAACTGGATTTGACAAGCTAAAAGAAGATCAGTTAGTAAGAAATTTTTCACATTGCGTAAAACACGAAGAATGTGTTACATGAGTTGACACAGTAGTGTTGTGGATGATTCAAGTCTTCTAGTATCTTAGATCGCGTCTGTTGTTCGACATGGTAGAATATACCTGAAGCTGAATTTTTCAAACGGAAATTTCATTACCATGTTTTCAAGACCCTACTACTCCAATCATGTGTACTGTCGTATCATATTCCCACCTAAGCCTAACGTTTCCAAATGTTTATTTTTCATTCAGATTTCTCTACCAAAGCCAGCGTGCTATTCTTTTCTCCTCAGTGCCTGCCATCTAGACCCCTACCATTGGGTACCGCAGTTCTTTCCCGGGGATAAGTCGGCCAGGTTGCGAAGTTAACAACTTACTTCCACCAAATGCCGAGTTTAAGAATAAGTGGAACTATACTTTAGCTGTACAGGGAAGACTTTATATTTTAGGAACAGTGTGACTTGCAGCCCATCCTACAGACTACCGCCGGTGTGGCTGCATGTAATTCGTAGACCTTAACTAATTTGATACAAGTAGTCTGTAGTCTACCACCAGTGCGTCAGCTGTAGTCCTACCACCAGTTTGGTTTACGTAAGTTGTAGCATCAACACGATTTGTTAGCGTTCCACCAATCTTAGGGAATCTGACATCTCGTGGAGGCAACCATTTGTTTGTTCTATACACATTTGTCCTACTCTCGTAACTTCATTGTACCCAACTTTGAAATTAATCGATCAAACTCTTCACGATCTCTGTTGAAACCTTACGGCCATAAAATGTTACAGCTGTGCTTATTCCCTGGATAGTATTGTCCAAATTGCATGTAAAAAACCAAAGTATTCACCCTCTGCCCTCCTAACTTACCAATGATCCAGTTTGCATCCCCTCTTCACATTTCTCTGGCCTGTTTGATGTTCAGATATTTTTTTCCCTTCTTCCCTCTCCAAATCAACGGTAAGTGAATGTGGTTTGTGATGCATACAGGGTAGTTTTAATGAACCATTCTCCTCCCCCCTGTCTAACCATGAGCCCACAATCCGCGCTCTTGTAGCCAAATGTTCGATGATAGGATTAATGGCAGCAGTCTTTTATTGCGTTCAGATATTATCACTGCCTTTATAGATGTAGCACTCTATCTTTTTTTACGCTTACTGTGGGCGAAATATAAAGGCGTCTACAGTTTATTATAGACGTCAGTTATTCAATTCAAAATTCGACACAGTTATTAATTTGGGGCACTAGTTTCTTTTTCTTATGTCTGTTTATTACATACCAGATGCTGTCCTCTCATGACGGCAGTATTATAAGGTGCCTTTAATTTAAGGTTCATCTCTATTTATTCAATTTAGCTGTCATGCAGAAATATGATTTGGAAAACCTGTTGTAGGGAAGCCGTGTTTAATTTCTTAGCTGTGTTTTGGAATGTTGTTAACTTTGGGTTACAAAAAATGTTCCAACCCCTTGAAATTGTGGTGAATTAGCAGTTATTAAGCAAAACAGCTGACTGTCGGGTAAAACTTTTAATTTCCGAAGTTTCAGGCCATTTTGTCCTCCGTTAGTTTAGCCGATTGAACATCCTTACATCTTGTATCCATGGAACAAACTCCTCCTTGCAAAGCCGTTAATCGCTCAACTAGTCAATAAATTCCCTACATTTTACAGAATTTCAGGCTTCTTTGCCGTGCTTCCTAAAGCCCGGCATAGTACATTATTCTAAGCAAGTCGAAATCAGTCCACGCGCTTTCCACTATACTTCTAATACAGATTCCAATATTATGCTATTACTCTACACACACGTCCATGAAAACGCGTTTTACATCAAATTTTTAGTTAAAACTTTCGTATGCATTTATCACCTGTCCCGAAGTTGCTACATGTTCAGCCTATTTATTATTTCTTGACTCCTTCATCTTAAAAAATTCTCCACAGTTATTACACTCTTCATTATGTAATTTTTCCCATTCACCTTTTACTTCCTACCCGTTCCTCTTTCGCTGATCAACATATTAGCCACAACTTTTTCGTAAGCACAGATATGTTCCTCTTTCTAAGCTGTACGCTCGTATAAATGAAATGTCAAAATACTTCTAACTAGCCACGATGTATCTGGTATCAATTATCATTTCACTTCCGCCATGATCATCCTAATTACTTCTTGTCATTATTGTTCTTCACGCCAGTTTATATTCTGTCACTCATAATAGCGATTAGAATGCATCAGTGTAAATATGTATTTAACCTTAGATTTCCCAGTGAATAGTTACAAACTGATCTTTCCGCTCTAGACACGATTTGAGACTTTTTTTGTTCTGAGGATGTTAGACTGAACAACAGTGGGGTAGAAGCTTCCTCTCACACTGTCGGTAATTGGAGGGAAATCCCCGTCATTTACTTCTCACCAAATGACCAACATCAGATATTCTGGATATTTGTGACAGAGTTACTGATACGATTCGAGTATGCTATACGTTAAAAATTACTGATATCTATTTTAACATGTCTAACCGAAAAGACTCTGCGATAATAAAGTACGTAGGTAATATATTTAGACTCAAGCTGAACTTAAAATATAATCTGGCTGTATTGTACGTTATTCCGAGAAATACGAGGGGTGTTCAATAATTTATCTACCTAAGCAGGAAAGAATGCAATGAGCGGATTGAAACAATTCTGTGCATGTTGGGACATGTCTTGAAGTGTCACATATGCAGCCTCAGCTCAGTGCGATTCTGTCAGAGTGACAGCATGTCAAGTGAACCTGTGTGTGAGGTTTCTAACAAACTGCTCGATTTGGAGCAAAGAACAGTTATAAAATTTCTTACTAAAGAAGGTACGAAGCCAAAGGAGATACTTGAACGCATAGTGGCAGTTTATGGGGAGTCTGCCCGTTCTTACTACAACGTGAAATTTTGGAGTAAACAATTTAAGTCGGGAAGAGAGTCTATTGAAGATGACCCTCACACTGGGCGTTATGTGGAAGCGACTTCTGAAGAAATGTGCCAGAAATTGGAAAGTTTGATTTTGGCAGATAGGCGAATGAAGGTGTTGAGATTAGCGGAAGAGACAGGCAACTTAGCAGGAGCAGTTTGGACCATTATTCATGAAAATCTGGACATGTCCAAGGTCAGTGCAAGATGGGTCCCAAGAATGCCGAGTCCTTTTCAGAAGGACACTCGTCGCCAGTGCTGTCAAGAGAACTTGGAGCTGCTCACTGAGGATCCGGAACATTTTTTTCAACGTTTGGTGACAGGAGACGAGACTTGGGTATATCACAG
>Ga0136643_10015973_pt1 | contig 11282 bp, 9 predicted proteins | sample TergutLab28metaG_FD_96883 | JGI IMG/M metagenome (GOLD analysis project Ga0136643, IMG submission 96883) | Labiotermes labralis P1 segment gut microbial communities from Petit-Saut dam, French Guiana - Lab288 P1 (version 3) (version 3) | ecosystem: Host-associated > Arthropoda: Insects >... | reverse complement strand
TAAATGATTTAAACTTTTTAATTAAATTTTTTTGAGGTGATAAAATTAAAAAAAATGATGTGGGGGGGGGGGGCATGTAACACTTACAGGGGAGATTGCAGATGTAGTCAGGGTTTTGATGGAGAAACCTGAAGGTTAGAAACCACTTGGAAGACCCCGGCATATATGGGAGGATAATATTAAGATGGAAATTCAGGAAGTGGGTTGTGACAGCATGGACTGTATCAATGTAGCTCAGGATAGGGACAGGTGGCGGGCACTTGTGAATGTGGTAATGAACCTTCGAGTTCCACAAAATGGGGGAAATTTCTTGTCTAACTGAAAAATGATTAGCTTCTCAAGAAGGACTCTGCTCCTTGGAGTAAGAAGTTAGTAAGTAAAGTAAGTACACACACACACACACACACACACAGTGCTTACTTACATATCTCACAATGTGAGGCCCTTACATGGCCCATATTGTCCTTGTTTCCTCAACTCTTATCATTGCGCAGTTCTACTTGCCCAGACCAAGACCTATCCCCTCCCCCTTTTCTTTGCTTCTGACTGGCGACATTCTTCATGATCAGTCTAACACTCAACCTACTTGCTTCCCCAGATCACTTCAGTGACTACCCGGATATAATTTTGCCACCCTGTAGATGGAGGGCCACAAAACATCCTCCAGTGTTAACACCCAGAAGTTAATCATCTTATCAGTACGTAAAGAAATAATGAATTCACAGTCTCAGAAACAATTCATCAGATTATGTACAGTGATATCTTTTGACTGCAAGTGTCATCTTCAGGCCATCTGGCATTACAGACATGTAAACAAATACAATTACATTAATCTGAGCCATTAGATTTGGATATAATGCACACACTCTTCAGTATATAATATTTTCAATGTTAAAATGATCTTCAAAAAAATTATGTAAGTGAAAATCACACAATAACTATCCTTGTTGTATGGTGACAAGTGTTTATATTCAGAAGATCAATACCTGCTGAGAACAACTACAAGGCTATAGGAAACAAGAAGTTCATCGACTGAAAACCAAGCAGAAAATTTATTTCATTTTTAATTAAGTAATTTAAAGAGGGAACAAAAAATAAAATATTACTCAAAGTCAATGTTAAGCAAATAGCACAGATGAAGCTAAAACCATGAAGAAGGCATGTCACATGTTAGGACAAGATATTAAGATGGGTATCACAACGTGGCTCACCTCCGCTGCTCTCCGTCTGCCAATGTTCCACTGCAGGAAGGTGTCCTCATTGGGGGCAGCATAGGGGTGGACCATCCTAAACTCTATATCCTTTGCAGCAGTCGAAACCAGTGGCATATGCCTCAACAGCCATCGCACAGCAACAGCAACATCATCAAACTTACAGGACTCGATGGCAACTCTGCAAACAAAGTCACAACCCTCTAATGCAGCAATCAGAAGTTCCCATTCTGAGTGCATCTCTGTAAAGTACAAGTATTGTGTTACATGACCTACAAGTGACTTCCATGTTCTGTGCCAGTGCCCTTAATACCTGCATGTAACCCTAATAAAACTTCACCAAATTTCTCAAAACTGGCTTTTAGTGTAAAGAAAATGGACACATAACATCAGACAAATATTACTAAAATTTATCTAAACAGTATTTTCAAACAGTTCACATTTAATGAACTAACAAGCAACTCTTAATTTAATGACCCAACATAGTGTACTATTTTAATTATGGATTTGAATCCACAGGATGTTAAAACTAATAAGGGATAGACAATTCCAAAAAATAAAAGGCAAAGCTGTTCCTGTTCATGTCATGAGGGCATAGAGGGGGGGAAGAGAGGTGCAACTCCACTCATTGTAAACCTCAGCACGAAATGCACACAAATAGACAACTTCACACTCTGGCCACTTTAGCTCTGGAGAAAGGGGCCCCAGCACCCACTGAACAGGAGACTGAGCAGGCCCCACAACCGGGCTAGCTATTTTGGAAAAGAAAAAAAATCTCTTACCCCTGCCCATAATAAAAGCCTGCAACATCCAGCCTGCAGCCTACACTGTCCTGACTCCCAACAGTTCTGAAGAACATATTTTAATGAAATTTATACACCAAACTGCAGTGCATGTGTATATTTGTCTCTGTATTTGTTGCCACTCAGGTACTGAGAATCTCAAGTCAACCATCCCCGGTACAAATTATGATAGATCAAAACAACAAGAGAATGTGGAATATTTCAACTGTTTGGGTAGCACAATAACAAATGATGCAAGAAGCACACATGAAGTAAATCCTGGATTACCATTGCAAACGCAACATTAAACAAGAAAATTCTTTTAACCAGTAAATTGGAATTAAGTTTAAGGATAAAGCCCCACTAAAGTTCTATATTTGGGTTACAGCAGTGTGTTGTACTGAAACATGGACACTTCAGAAAGTAGATCAGAAACACCTGGAAAGTTTTGAAATGTGGTGCTGGAGAAGGATGGGAAAGATCAGTTGGACCAATTGTGTGAAAAATGAAAAAGTATTACAAAGAGTCAAGAAGGAAAGGAATATCTTTCACGCTATACAAAAGAAGGAAGGCTCACTAGATTGGTCACATCTTGCATAGAAACTGCCTTTTAAAACACGTTATTGAAGGCAGAATTGAGGGCAAGACAGAAGTGATGGGAAGACAGAAAAGAAGACATAAGCAGCTACTGGACAACCTTAAGGAAAAAAGAAGATACTGGAACTGAAAAAGGAAGCACAAGATTTCACTCCGTGGAGAACTCACTGTGGAAGAAAATATGTGAAAGTCATACAACAGGCTTTCGAATGATAAAATTTTGTTTGCACTTTGACAGTGGGAGTTTGAGTTTTCACACATCAAATTTCATACCAACATCAGCCCCCTCATTCCCTTAGCAACAATGCGTTCCTGAGGACTCATTACCATATACACACAACAAAGCCACTGGAACTACACAGTACCAAGAATCGAAATACCAAAGGAAGGACTGTAGTGAGATTGCAGACATTTACCATGTATCATCCACAGCCACTCCCTGTACTTCAATCAGGCTTCTCAGTACAGTGAAAAGTGTTTTCAATTAAGGCAGCTATAATAATAGCAATAAATTTCTAATCAGTCAAAAATAATTGCAAAAATCCACCTGCAATAAGTCACTAAATATAATATTGTCACAGAAACTCTAACTTCAAAGGGCAGACCTGCTGTCAAAAGGCATAAAATGGGAAAAAATATAAAAAATTTTATAACACATGCAGGCATGCAGGCCTCAAGAAATACGGTTTTACCAAGTACTTCATTGTCAATGTACACCACACCACAGCAACTTTCTGCCATGTCTGTTTGGCATAAAATGAAATAAAAATACAAGAAAAAGAAAAATCGCATTCTTTGGTCAAAGATTTATGATGAGAGAATTGAAGCTAAGGATGTTTAAAATAATCAGCATTGGAAAAAGAAATATCCCCAACATAAAAATTAGTCATCTGCGACATTTTCCTGAATGAAACACAAACCTTTCTCCCAAATAACATCAAAATAACTTCACACATCTAATTCTAGTATGCATTCTAGTAAATTCCAGCAATAACTACAGAACAAAAATTTTGACTTTATGCTTGTGGTGTCGAACGTCTGACAACATCTGACAACACATGGCATATGCTGGCATTATATATGAACTACATAGTCAAGAAATATCTGGAGGGCATCTTTTATTTTTAACATGTGAGTTCTTTGAGATTCATACACGAAATAAAATGAGTTACGATGAAAAGAACTATAATGTTAGCATCACAAAACATAAAGCAGTGTTTTGTGTAAATTAATTTCAGAATAGGGTGCTGAGAAACATACTTGGGCCTAAGAAGGGGGAAGTAACAGGAGGCTGGAGAAATTTCTATGATGAGGAGCTGCATGATTTGTACTCATCAAATATTATTCGGTTGATCAAAAGAAGGAGGATGAGCTAGACAGAGCATGTGACATGCAAAGGACAGAACAGAAACGTACATATGATTTGACAGAGGACCGTGCATCATGATATATTCTTATTATAAGAAAGTACATATGAATTTGGTGGGCTGGGTAGCTCAGTCGGTATAGCGACTGACTATGGGCTGGATGGTCCAGGATTGAATCCTAGTGGGGATGAGATTTTCTGTCCGTCCAGACCGGCCCTGAGGCCCACCCAGCCTCCTGTACAATGGGTACCGGGTCTTTCCCGGGGGTAAAGTGCGGCCAGGGCATGCTGCCGACCACTCACCCCCTTCTAGTGCCGTGGTCAGGGAAGAGTAGAGCTATACCTCTACTCACCCTCTGGGCCACACCGGGCCTGTAATTTTACCTTTACATATGAATTTGGTGGGAAAACACGAATGGCAAGAACCACTTGGAAGATGTATCGAATGGAGGCTCATATTAACCTTTATCGTATGGACATTTAATTGAGTCTTCGTGGCAAGGGCATGGAGTTTTAACACGACGTCCCTTTAAATCATCTGTGCATGTTTGACAATAAACGTTTATATCTTACAAACCAAAGATAATGAAATAATGACATAATCTGCATTGTGTTGTGAATAAATCAGAGATATTCCAGTTCAAAAAAAAAATTCAGTAGAAATATTTAGAGCCTAAATGCTTGAACTTAGAGGGAATGAAAGGCTGTGTTGCATTAGCATAAAAACAAACATATGAGGTTTCAAAGATTACAAGCAGGCTGCAAAACTACTATTCACGAGGTGCATAAGTATATAATTGGGCCAAGTGGCCAGAGCATGAATCTGACCACAAACCATTAACTAATGTGGAGATAACGAGTGGGGCTATAATTGTAAGCCTCTACATGAGTGTATGGAGCATTTAAATGGCCGCAGCGCACCAGGACAGGTGCGTTAGTAAGATGCGGATCTGAAAGGATTCGGTGCGCTAGTATGATAATGGTTAAAATGAATCTTAAAGAAATAGGACAGGAGGGAACAGACTGGATTCCTGGCTTAGCACAGGGACAACCAGCAGGCTCCTATGAATATGGTAATATATATTCAGGTTCTATAAAACAACAGGGAATATTTTGACTACCTGAAGACCTATTAGCTTCTCAAGGACAAACAGCAGAGAGTGTACTCACCTAAGAGCCTCCCCATAACGTATCTTGTTTGACAGTGTGATGTGTCGGCTGTTTGCTTTATTCAGCACCAGAGATCGACCTGATATCAGCAATCGAGCATTCTCAGACTTGTCCACATCTTGAGGCTTCACTGTAGTGGGTAACAACATATTCTCTGGCACCTGTGCATTTGCCTGCTTCTTCAACAAACTGACACCCCCTTTAACTGACCGAACTGGACCTGACAGTAAAGACTTACTCTCCGTAAGAAGTATGCTCTGCTGTCTTGGAATAGACTCACACTTCTTTCCACTGGATTTGCCAGCAAGTGCTGAGAGGGTGGCAGAATTCTGTACATATCTTAGCAGGCATAACTGCTCATTTTTTGCAACCAAAAATGATTGATACTGCACTGGAGTCGAAGCATTCGGAACAGAAGCTTTCGAATCTCCAGCTTTGTTCCCTCCTTCCAACTTATTTGTAGTAGGCATGGTAGCATTCAGTTTCACGAAAGAAACAAACTGCCCAGAACTGTTCTGCAACTGCTTTAACAACTTGGTCGAGTTATTGGTTGATATGACTGGCAAAGTCACTTTCACGCCTGGCTTCACATTAGTACCCTGTGAGGGTATCAGTTTAGATGTTTGTTGTGATGTTAGTGAACTAGAGGGATTAGTCTCTAGAGATAAAGCATCAAGTGTATTACTTTCGGTTGTTATCATACTACCTCCAGTACCATGAGGGGGTACCAACAAGCATGAATTACCCTCCAAAATTACACTATCCTTCTTTTCACAGCTGTAATTAATGAACACAGGTTTAGCTAAGGTGGATTTTACTCTGAGGCCAGATGTCACAGCTGTAGTGGGTAACAGTTTATTATGCAGTTGTGTGTGTGATTGCTGCTTGTTTAACAAGGAAGTTGAATTAATTACATTGACAGACTGTTCTGATGTTGGCACGACTGACACAGAATTCACCTGTGGCTTAAGATGTGTCTGTCCAAGTGTTAGGTAAAAGACATGACCATTCTTATCCATGCATTTCACGAGTGTGGTCAGTTTTGAGTTATTCTCTTCAGATGACAAATTCTGTTCTAAGTGGTTATTAATGGTCGCTCGCTTTGTTGGTACCTCTACAGTATGCAAAATGCAATTTATATTGTTTTCTTTTACCACTGGTGCAACCTCCATCACATGATTTTCCACATTACTGTCCACCTCAACAATGGACTTCACTTTGCACAGATCTGAGCACTCTTCTGCAACATTTTTTTGTGAAAAGTCTGGCACACTGTGCTCTGATTTATACTCATCTTCACTCTCCTTTTTAATGTCCACATTCATAACCCCAAAGTAATCATGGTCTAAAGATGAAACTAGCATGTCACTGGACCTACACCCTCCATGGCCACTGGAATCAAGCTGAGATTTGTCATCACAAGGTGCAATGCACTCAGCATCATCTACTGGCTCAATTTTTGGCTTAATCAGGCCAGGCAACATACTCTTGGCTGGCGAGTCACAAACCTCCGGTAACACAGCACTATTACCACCATCGTTCACTTCCACCACCTGTGCCAAATGTTCCAAAATATCACTGTTGCCACCAGATAAATTCTCCTCAGTGCTGACAACTTCATTAACACAGTCATTCACTTTCACTGCTGGAACCAGGTGTTTTGAAATATCACTGTCAGCACCAAATACACTCCCCTCAGTGCTAACAACTTCATTAACATAGTTGTTCACTTTCACCGCCTGAATCAACTTTTCTGAAGTATTATTGATGTGACCAGATACACTCTCCTCAGTGCTGACAACTTCACTGTCGTTGCCTGGAATACTTGAGTCAGTTCCAGAATATAGCCAAATATCAACAACTGTCTCAGCACCTGGAACAGGAGACATGCAATACTACTTCTACGTGTGAGCATCTATTTGGCAAATAAACATCACAGGCTCTCTTATCATGCACAACGACCGAAGCCACTCAGCATGTCCATCACTGTATTCATATAGACTGCATAAATGAAAGTAATATCAACAGCAATGTGCAAAATATTAGTCAGACTTATCTAGATGCCTTGAAAAATTATGTGATGTCCAGCTTACCAAATCCTTTTTTTAAAACAAGTATTTCTCTTATGAGTGTATAAGGATGCTTTTTTTTATCAAATGATTTTAAACCATTTCTATTAACTTTTGACAGTTATAGTTAGGAGTTTCAATAGGTGTATTTTAAAAGACTGCAACAGTGTTTTGAAGTTACTGATCAGTTTTCTAGAACAAAATTTTGTTAAATAAATGATTCGAGAAAATATTAATAAACCTGATAAAAGGAAACATAAAATTACAGAGCTGTCTAGGGGAAAAAGAATCCTTGTTCTAATTCACTGGAATTAGTAAGAGTGGTTTGTTCAACAAAGCTTGATAATCTAAAATCTTATTTACTAACAGGGTGAAGTCCAATACACAGAGAATTCATAACAGCATAAAATATCGATAACATAATGAATTCTCAGTACAGGCAGTTTAGGACACAGAAATGTATAAACTGTTTCATAAATCAAACAGACAATATCTGTGGTTATCTAAATGTCAACAGCAAATATACAGGACTTTATAAGAGATGACCAAATTTCAAACTGCTTATTTGCATTTTTCATTTAGTGTTACTTAAAGAACAGTTAAGTCTGTACAAACTGAAACCCACATTCCCTACCCGCAATTCAAATTCACTGTTTCCTGATCACAAGCCGTGGGAAGAAACTTCTGTATTAGAAGTTTACTACCGTTTCTTCTAGTTATGGACAAAATACAATTCACTTCACGCACCAAAAATTAAATGCAAGTTTTAATATCCTGACGGTTTGTTGAGAATACTCACAAACATAAAAGTATAACGGCTGTGTTTTATGGGGACAAATCATAAAACATCAATTCGCTTTCACTAAAGTGACACCTCTAATGAACAGATCTAATAAACTTATTACCTTGTATATACACCATTGTTATTGGAACAAATGACATAACTTAAATGGAAAATACAAGACAGCAATATTGATAAAAGGAACAAGGCAGAACTTGTCTCACTGCACAAAACGATCAGATCTGCTGCGTGTTTGCTTGTCTAATGATAATGAGTCAGTTACTAACACAACATAAGAGGAAAACCACAAACACCTGGGCGTGGATATTTGTTGTTCCTTCCAGCATTTAATGAAAGTCTAGATACCTGTTGTCCCAGCATGGACTGCAACCAAGCACCTCCATGAACCACACAGTTTGGTAGACCAGTGTTTGACAGGTATCTAGCAAACAATGTGACATAACATCCCTGATGACTCTAATATTAGTATAAAGTATGTTTATTTGCTCTCATCATGATGGACAGTGATTTACCAAGAGTCTGCAGTCCTGTGTACGTCCGATCCAGCTTCAGATGATGAATGACATCGACTGGTTTGTTACGAGAGTAGCAAAAATGAATCTGCACACGCACTGGGAACTCACCCCAACCTCGCCGCGACAGATGGAATGGAGGCGACCTGTAACATTTCAAATATGCAGGTGCACTTCAATCCTACCAACATATTACTGTATAAGAGGATTCTAATACTCATCACAAAACAAACTTGTGTATACAGAAGTACAGATCAGTACTGGCATTAAACCTATTAAATTTCAAATTGTGTAAAACATCCTGTGACCAAAGACAACCACTCTGCATAAAATAAACCCTACTCTAAATATCACTGTACATCCAGGACAGACAGCATGCATAAAAGGAATATATGATGTATGGAACAACAAGAGCAACACAGAGATCAATATACTACAGATCCGTGCACAAAAACCAGAGCATATAAAAAATCCACATAATAATATGTGTTAAAGAAACAATGAGTAATACATCAGTATTAGCTCTAGAAGTGCCAGCTTAATTTCTAGTGTCAAAGCACAATTATCATTTCTTTAAGTTTCTCTTCCATTGTAGCAAAATAAAATACACAAAATATCAGTTTTGGAAATGGACTAAATTTTCATTTGAGCCACATGCAAAATATTGACATTTTTTATATTCGACACTTGCAGCATTACTAGAAAGTAATGCATCACATGCAGAGAGAAGAGTATCATTCTACTTACGTCACTTCTGCTATATCATGTGGCCGGTAGCTCGGGTGAAGGAAAAACCGAACTTTGGATACAAAATCAGAGACATCCGGGGCCTCTCTTGGACCACGTACATACATCATCCACTTGTGGCTTGCCGAATCCTCTCGTGTGTCCACTGGCACCCACTTCGATATGTTCCCAATCACTATTCTGCAATGATACAACACAAACTCACATTCTGTACACCTGGCCTTTATGAAAACTGTATTTCTTTTACTTTATTTCACTCCCTCACTTTCAAGAAAAGAAAATTTCTAATTCAGTGATTCTTACAATATTCAGAAATGTTATTTTCGACTGCAAGATTATGTGGCATGAAATACTAAATGGCGATCACAAAGGTAAGAATTTGGATGGAGACACACCTATTTCAAAACACTGTACTAGCATTTTTGAAAAGAGACTTCAGAAGTGTGTGATATATAATGAGATACAGGGTAATCCAGTCAAGAATCGTGCTGGTTATGTCCCAAATACACAACCAGTATGTGTGTTATTGCTATCCCATCCTACTCGTGAAACAATTCCACCACGCAAAACAACATTCTATGCATTACAAATGGAATTGCCTAACTATACAGATATTATTCCAATATCAGTTTCACGGTTCATAAAAATTTCTAACAAAAATAAATGTCAGGGACGTGATAAATACTAATTTACTTGAAAGGGAAATTAAGTGCACATATATCAACAGATGAAATATCATACTGATGTCCAAATTCTGACATTACATAAACATTAACACACCCAGCTAAATAGAACACTTTTTCCTTCAGTGCTTGTGCAAAAGCAACTGGGTCTGTACACATTCCAACAAAAAGTGACTCTCTTTCCAAGTAAAATTCTGCAAATTAAATTCACAAAACAATATCTACCGTTACGTAAAGTTATTGTGTAGGTACACATGTCTGGATATAGCAGGAGGGAAGCTACAGTAGCAAAGTATGAAACTCCATGGATAACAAACTGGAAAAATGTAGAAGGAAACAGACTTGGCCTACTAATTTTGGGTACAATCCTGGCAAAAATGCTGTAAGGCCAGTTGGCCTCTAGAATATTTAAACTTGGGACCTCCTAAGTACAGAAAATGAGTGCTACCAACTTGACTCTGATGTTCACTACCAGTAAGTTAAGAGACTATACTTGAAGTTAGAGACTAAACTGAATTCTGATTTTAACAGCAACCAATTATGGTGAAGGGTGTACATGGACTGACCATAATCATGAATTATATTACCTTGTATTCCATCAAATATTCTCAACCTTCAGCAAAATGCACCAAATACATTGCGCATGAAACATACAGATGGACAGATACAACCACACTATAAGCCATTCATTTTCAGCACTTTGTGCAACAAATGCATTAAAAATACACAAAATAACTATACAAGATAAGACAAGTGAATGCTATGCAATTTATACAGTGTCATCAGTCCTAACATTCTAAAGCTCACAGTTGAACTTAATTTACACTTTTAACCTTGAATGACTTGTCCTGTGATGCACTACACAAACAGTATGTGGTGGCTTGGCACTGAATTTTATTTGGCACAACTACTGTTACCTCTAGTATACAGGATGTCCCAGGAGGAAATGTGCCAGACTTTGGGAGAGTGTTCCTTATGTTAAAGTATACCGATATAACCCAAAACACCTATATCCAAAGTTGAACGGTTAAAGAGATAATGGCCAGAGAAAAGTGGGGGCTTCTTGCGGTTCCAAATACTGCAACCTGCACAGCTGATGTGCCACGCGAGAGCGTTGATGACCTTGAGAGTGGAATGCAGTGTTAATCGTGCCTGCGTGACATTTAGTTGCTTGCACGGGAGTTGGAAGCGCCATGTAAAGTGCTTGGAGCCCTAAGGATGACTACAGCGTTAATGTGGGTGTTTATGTAGTTCAATTTAATGGCTTTATGTCACTCATACGTTAATTACATGTTAAGTACAGATATTAACATTACAGAAACCACATATTCCTGCCAGTTTTA
>Ga0136643_10015970_pt1 | contig 11283 bp, 9 predicted proteins | sample TergutLab28metaG_FD_96883 | JGI IMG/M metagenome (GOLD analysis project Ga0136643, IMG submission 96883) | Labiotermes labralis P1 segment gut microbial communities from Petit-Saut dam, French Guiana - Lab288 P1 (version 3) (version 3) | ecosystem: Host-associated > Arthropoda: Insects >... | reverse complement strand
GGGGGTTGGCGGGCCGGCGGAGGGGGGCGGGGGGGGAAAAAACGCCAACACCCCCCCTCTCGGGAGGGGTCAGACACGGGGTAAAAAACCCCCACCCCCCCCCCCCCCCCCCCCCACATATTTTCGTGCAGTACAATATGACTTTTAAAACTTTAGATAACATGTCTAAGTCAATATGTTCATTAGAATTTGCAGTAATTATTTTTTTCGTCTTTCGACATGAATCTTAATCTAAATTTAATGACGTGTAAACTAACCACTAGTGCATTCACGAACAAACATGTCGCCCTGCGTAATACTCTCAGTCCCATCTTCAAGGGTCAAGACTTACCCCTGAAGATAGGACTGATATGTTGTCACGAAACGTCGGTAAATTGCTAGCAATCTAAGCTGCGTAACATCCCAGAAAAGCGAAAATCTCGATTATTATGGCTGCATATTCTGAAGTGAGAAATCGAAAAATAAAGGGATTTGATAGATTTGTGTAAATATCCCGACAAGGAATTGATGTCTGCTTGTTTCTGATATGAATTATTGAAACCTAACTCACCGCACGGTCTAATATTGCCCTCCATTGTCCCTTCAAGATTCTTCAACTTCTACAGTATTTCTCTGTACATTATCACTTCAGGTTCTATTGCATTTCTCTGGATATTGTTACTTCAGGTTCTACTCTATCTCTCTATACATTGTTACTTCATGATCTACTGTATCTCTCTGTACATAATTACTTCAGGATCTACTGCATCCCTCGCCACATATTCACTACATCTGAGGGGATGGTATTCACTCCTCCTTTGAAGGGTTCTCACAAAGAATTACTGTAGATCAGACACGTAATGCTAGGATCAGCGCATGGATCTGTTGAGCTTGTAAGATTTCCATGCCGCTTCGATGCTTCTTAAGAATCGAGCAACAAACCGCTTGCCTTACACACAAAACTGAATACTGCCGTTCGTATCACAACCACGACACACGTCACTAAACTTCTCGTCTTACTATTTTTTATCTTTCTTACCGTCCTTATTCTTTTCTTTCTATTATCGGCTTCTTTACTGTCTTGACTTTGGTTTATTTCTATGATTGTTTCTTCGTTTTTTCTGTTTTTATCTTTCCTACTTCCTTTCCTTTTGGCAGCGTAATTGTGTGATATATTTCAGTAAAACTAATGTAGACCCCTTTATAACATGGGTATTCTAATGATCAATACGGCCTGCATTTAAATTTGCCGACTGATCCAAGCGTATTTCCCTCATACAAAATTTGATTCACCTCCATTCAGCAACTTCGGTATTAAACAAACATACGGGCAGGGAGAAGTCAGGCCTATTAAGTTGGCAAGAGTAGATGTTAGGTATTATGGAAGTGCTGATACTCTTTGAGATGACTTGTAAGGCTGGAATTGCTTCCAACTGATGTGTGTGGCCTGTGACCTAAGGCTACGCCTGTCAATGGGCCATTCCGACAGAACACAGCTGCCGAACTTTTATCTCCCCCTCTTTCGCAGACAGGTTCTAAAATTTTCTTTTTGTACGTCCACTTTGCCTTGAACTTACTCCGGCCCATTGAGAACCGTCCAGCAATGTTGCCACGTACCAACACACGGAGACGGCTCCAGAGTTGCTGTATGTTTTCTACACTGAAGTAACCGTTCCGGCCTGATATTATTTTTTAATTTATTTTTAATTTGAGGGCTCTTCGTCATTGCAGTAAACCCCACAGTCCGTCTTCAGTTTCATTTATAACTGTAATAGACACAAGTTTCACAATAGACTTGTGTTTATTGTCCCTAGTTTTCTCCATTTCTCTCTTTCCGGTCTGTTTTCTAGGTAACCACAACAGGCTTTATAGCGCTGAAAGAGATCGTTATGCGGGGTTAAACGGTAAGGGAAAAGAGATGTGAGATATTTCGCAGTTTTGAAGTTTTGCGATCTTTATTTCCTGTTGGTGAACGGGACTATGCACCTATATTAATGGGATTATCGTAATAAACAGTTCCACTATCTATATTAAATAATTTTTCAAGGTCCTCCCCCCCTCTTTCAATCTTCAGGTCAACGTAGTTGGCTAAATCAGTTCAGTGAGTGTGTTATAGACGGCGCTTCCTAGTAACAGTTACCTTCGAGTGTTACTTTTTTGTGAAGAAGAGTTGAACATCCAGACAACGCGTGAGTGATGTCTCGCCGCCTGGCTTCCGTAGATGTAGGACACAGGCCGCTTCCTTGAAGCGCGATTCACGATAACACGCCAAACGTCTGAAAAGAAACAAACTGTTAATTGATAACGGCAAATGTGCTTCGTTTACAGCAGTACTTGTCAATTTTATCGTGTGGTCACAGTCGTGACAACTGTGTTCAAACAGCTGGCTGCTGAATCAGGTTGCAGATGCTCTGTAGTACTGTCTTGGCGTTATTAATATTACTATTGTTAACTGAAGAATAATAACCAACTAGATGCTAATTATTATTTTATTGTACGTCTTATAAGCTCAACATGTTTCGGGCACTACTATGCCCATCATCAGGAGCTCGCGACTGTAATGTTGATTACCACATTGGTCATTTCGTTCTTGGTTTGCTGTAGGTTGGAGGTTGGGTGCGGTTAGGCTGGAGTAGTGTCCGGGCTGCAGGCTGGAGGCAGCCTGCAGACTGCAGCCCGGACACTACTACATATACTACATTTGTTCCCTAATCGTTGAATGTAAGACATATTGTTATGCAGAAAGTCACAAAGGAATTCATAAAGTCGTTGACTTGATTCCAGTTCCTTTCGAATAGGCCAAAAGGCAGGCGCTTTATTGCTTCTTGTTCTACTTTAAGTGTCCTGCTTTCGTGCTGTGAATTGTGAGTGGGAGTCAACAAACAGAAAACAAATCTTAACTTCGTAACAAAGGCACTAAAGTCTGGCCAATTTACTCAGTGCATTACCGGCTTTAGTTCAGCAAGCATTGTGATCCCCCACATTTAGGTTATCAAGGACTTGCTGCAAGATGGGCACATCTCTCGGTCGGTACATGAGGTGTAGGCGATGTTGTCCCGACAACAAAAGCAGCAGCTAATAGCAGTGCGCCCAAAATATTGGGTAAGTGTGTTAAAAAAATCGCCCGCCCCGCATGAAGTTTTCTTCATATAAATGGCCCACAGGATCTTTACGGGAACACTTGGAATTAAAATCGCGTAATCTCTTTCATGTCTGTAGCAAACATCAACAAAATTCTCGGAGTAGTTGCACAGATGTAACGTATGAACGTGCAGGCACCTCACCATCATATAGCCATTTTCTTCAATTCGACCCATGAATACATACTACTGAATGTACGACAAAAAAAACACGCGTCTGATGACAGCTGTGCGGTACGCGTTATGACAGTAAGAGAAACAAACAAGATCCTTCGCTTTGTCCAGCCACAGGAGAACCTTCCCGATCGCTGCGTACCTATATGGAAACATATGCGTTAGTTAAGGCTGACATCTGGTCCAGAGGGGTGATGCGAGGAGAGGACAAACCGACATTGCCTGCTGACAGGACCTTATATAGAGCTTGCAGGTCGTTATTTCTTTGGTTAAGCCAATTTAGACTAGTTTAACCTTTTGGCGCCGGAATCATTTTTTCAATTTTAGCACATCCTATATATAAAATGTGAATAATACAGGAACCAAATATGTTAGAATTATGAAACAAACTGCATTTTGAAGAGAGAAAAAACACGGAGAGTATACACCATGTTTAAAATATTCAGTACATATATTTGTTGAATAAATATATAAAATGCAACTTTGAAGGTTAGAGGTTAGGTACATCAACTATAGTTGACGTTAGGCGTCTAAAGGTTAAAGCTGTCTCTGTTACTCATAGTGGGAATGATTTAATATTGTTGGCGTATACAGCGTTTGTTCCATATTGTCCTGCAAAGTATACCAGAGCCACGGCCATACTTAGACTGAGGTGTCAGGTTTTGTGTTTTCGAAAAGAGATGTTTTAACAATACATGTCGTATAGAGTTAAATGAAATAGGACAAGACAGGTAATGTATGTATAACGTTAACACTGAGGCGCGTTCTTGCGTCATTGTTTGCAGTGGAAAAGCAATAAGTGTTACATATGGTGTGTGTATAGCCTTAGGTATCCAGCATAAAATGCGCATGCGCTATACTGTCAACTGTGGCCTGTCCCGCTCTACAATATTTTCCCACGTTATCTCGTAAAGGACACGATTCCTGAAACAACGCTATTGAACACTAAATGCGTGTTTTGATTTCCTCTACAACTTTTATCTGAACCTTTTCTCGTACTAGGAAGAACTGAGCGAGATATGATCACGTGTGTGTCGGTCTATATCCATAAAGTACCCGTTATTCTATTAAAACACTTTATTATCCAACAGATGCACAAATATATAATTCGTAGATACAGTTAGAATTATTATAAAATATTTTATAATAATTCTAATTGTATCTACGAATTATATATTTGTGGATCTGTTGGATAATAAAGTGTTTTAATCGTCAAAGATGTACGGTACAAACACGAAGATAGTGGATATCTGTTATACTTTACGGATTTTAATGAAACTTGAACTTTCTCGGCAGATTTGCTCCAAAAATACTCAAACATCAAGCTTCGTGAAAATCCATCTAGTGGGGGCCGAGTTGTTTCACACACACACACACACAGACGGACGGACGGACGGACAGACATGATCAAGCTAATAGTCGCTTTTCACAATTTTGCGAAAGCGACTAAAAATGGATGGTGATGAGCGTAATAGCCATGATCTGTGTGACAGCAGAGGGCCTATAGCCTTGTTAGAGCAGATACAACAGCTGATACTCTAACGAAAAATACAATAGTCTGACGTTCGAAACTTTATAAAGCATAATCGCCTCTGATACAAACGGAAATAAATTATGAACATAACGATGATAATGATAACCATCATCAACAGATAAATCGAGACTAACAATAATGACGACGACGACGACAACAACAACAACATTATATGGACTGATTTATCTTCGAACTCAGCTGTTATCAGGAATGTTCTTTATTAACTGGAAGGTATTATAATTTCGTCTAAATATAATCTGGTGAGCAACTTGTTTAAGTTGGTCAGCTGCTTGCAGTACAAATGTTTCCTTTCCTAAAATGAAATGGTGCAATGAAATGATATGGTCTGCCTTTTGTGTGTATCCTACACATCTTCCCAGGTTTCTTTGGAACAATCTCTTTGAATCACTGCATAAATTAAATTAGCACGAACAAGTTTATGGAGAAGCTGTTTGTGACGGACTAGGTGAAATCGGGTGTGAAATGAAATAATGAAACAATGGATGTGAAAAGGGAAGCATTGTGCAGAGATTAGAAAGGGCAATATTATCGCGGTATATTATCATCAAACAAAGAGTGAGAGAACTTTGAGCCGCCAGTGCAATTAATTTATTAGACACCAACGGGAAAGCGTCGAACGAGAAATTATGGTTAGTGCCAAAGAGTGGTCATGGGAATTAGAATGTCGACAGTCTTGGAGCACTAAACAAGGAATTTATAAAAACGGGACAACCTCTAGAAGATGAAGGACGAAGAAAGGAAGAAAGGTATACAGACAAGAGGTATAAGGAAGAGGAAACAAAGAAGAAGTCACAGGAAGAGGAAAGGGTAAAGGGAGGGAACATTAAGAGGTGAAAAAGAAGAACCAAGACGAAAAAAATGGGGATGGAGTTAGTAAACGAAAAGAGAGAAGAGAATAAAGATTAAGATAATTTGTTTTGGATGAAGATGACGAGGAAGAAGTCCAATGGATGGTCTGAATGTGAGAGAAAACAGTGCGCCCCGGGCTGTCAGTGGCTACGCCCTCTGTCCATTGATGTACCAGACGTTGTCCTTCAAATCTCCGCTTGGGAACGACGACCTTTTGACAAGAGTCACGCAACCTACACCAGTTCGCGGACCACATCTTCCTCAGGCACCTACTTCGGAAGGCACCTACGGGACTAATTCATTAGTCTGTTAAATTCCTACTTTTGGCCGTACGGCATTGGTTACCACTATTTCGTTTAGTTTAAATACATCACTTCAATCCTGGATGAAGAAGATGCAGAAGTCGCCAGTTCAGGTTGCCTTTCCATAAGAACTGTCTTAGAGGATTTAATGTTGAATTGAAAAATTTCGCCTAATCTATAAAGACCGACGATCAATGACCTTAGCAACTAATGGCGTCCTGTAAGAACACACATAAAGAAAGGTGGTATAAAGTTGAGGGCTACTCGGTGCTGACGGCGCATTTTGTTCATGATATTGCGCACTGTGCAGGGCTTGCATTAAGTGACAGATACATCCGTAATGAATCTCGTCAAACTATGGTCAATACGCGTTTCTTTAATTTTCTTTAAAATTCCATAAAATCGACAAAATTTTAAAGTATAAAGTCTTTAAAAGGCGGCTGCATTTTTGTCACGTACCAAATTTGCGCACGAAAAGTCATTTTCGAGAAAATCGAAGCATTCGATTAGAGCTTCATGTAGAGGTGTTATATCAGCACAACAAGAACAAACATTAAATTTGGTGCGAAATCGAAAATAAACCCATTGGTATTCGGAGACGGAACACATGGACGAAAAAAGATCTTGACTTTTGCGTTATTTCAGAAATTTCGAACGTGTAACAGAAAACAGATTTTCCGACTTTTACGAATCCCGAAGGTTCACAATTTCGACGAAGCCGTGTTGTGGCTAAGGTGGCTAGTCGCTAGCCTCTCATCGCGAAGGCCCAGGCTCAGTCCCAGGCCAACCCAAGTGAGAAATTGTTACACCGATACAGGCTTTAATCCGGTTATTTCGATTTTTTTGGTCGATATCTTTCCTCCAGAGCTACTATCGTCTTCACCTTAGTAACACCATCGTCGAAAGGAGAAGCGGGCGAAGACTGGGAGCCTTCCAACAAAGCACTGCTGTTACGGATATCAGGAAGCACTGCATAGAAAAATCGTTTCGCATTTTCCTGACACAGACCAAGTTACTGGAAGACAAGACACCCGTCATATCTGACGAGAGGACGCTTGGGGCCAGGATTTCTGCCCACACAGTTTGATTTACAGACCGTAAGTGAACTGAAGGCAAGGCAATAGGGTATCGGCGAACACCACGGAGGCAAATACACATTTGTCGTTCAATAAGACTCTAACATTAGCCTACACACTAATCTAATTTATTTTCAGAATTATTCAGCCATATGTTTCGATCCTAATAAGGATCATACTCACCACAGGTAAGAGACGAGGCTCGGCCTAAGAACGGGAGGAAGGAGTGCTGGGGCGATCGCCTCGGCTGTAAAATGGACACACAGATCAACTCCTCGTGTCAAAATGACCTGATGTCTGGCGTAGTGTAAACTTTTCGACCTATGTTCACCATTTTGTAAGTTCGGAAACGCTAGCGACAGATGCTTGGGCATACACAAGGTGGATGTAAACGGTGAATATACATACAAATATGTCATGCTAGTAAAGAAGATTTCAACCCAAAAGATAAGGAACAACTCGTTAAATGAGACACCTGCAAGGTCCTTCAAAACACAAATTGGAACCTTAACATCGGCTGTACTAACAAACTACTGCAAGAATCAGCACACTTCGCATGCGTAAAGCACGGAACGGCCGGTCGTTACGTCACTAGCACCGTACTTTACTCGAATTGGATTTGAGCAATTCTGTTAGAGATTAGAGGAAGAAACACAACAACCAAAGCTGCTCTAATGGTTCTAAACAAGGATAAGAAGCCCGGAACAAAAAGATTTTAAATTATGAGATCTCGCAGTCAAATGTATTTATAGTCTGAACATTTTACCTTAAATAAACAGTTTCTATCCACAAGCCTGATGATGATATGATGTGATGTGATATGTGATGTGATGTGATATGATATGGTATGATGTGATATGATATTATGTGATGTGATATATGATATTTGATATGATACATTTTGTTAACTGCAATTAGGTTGACACCCGGTGGCAGTAGTACAGTACAGTACACATTTACACACAAACAATACACAGAACAACACAATGGCACAGAAGATGATCCTTAATAGGATCGAAACGTATAGCTGAATAATTCTGAATATAAATTAGATTTGCGTGTAGGCTAATATTGGAGTCTTATTGAACGACAAATGTGTATTTGCCTCCGTGGTGTTCGCCGATACCCGCTTTCCTTGCCTTCAGTTTTCTTACGGTCTGTAAATCAAACTGTGTGGGCAGAAATCCTGGCTGAAATTCTCTTCAAGGTAAACAGGAAAAATTTGGCATTGGTCTTCAAATACGTGCTTATATCTAGCGTAGATACTAGCCTGTGTCAAATCGGCATATTTAAACTCTACCTGTAGTTACCTGTTCATAAAGCCGTCGGACAAGGATCAGTTCATGTAAAAGATCGATCTGACACAGTAAACACATTTCTAAAAACCAAGTGAGAAACATTTGGTTCTTCTTTGCCTTGGTCCAAGGGATATGCAGATTATGAGGTTTTGTGCTTCTCATAATCTTCCTTTTATCGTCGCCAGAAATACAGTGAACCATCGGCTATCAAAGTCACGGGCGGAGGAATCTTGCGTCGGAAAAGCCGCCAAGTCGATTGTTCGGTGTCCGCTTGCTGGCCAAGAGATATGAACTTAAGACACCAATTATCATAATAAAACCAACTGTATGCACTAATTTCTCAAATTTATTTTTGGAATAAAACTCTACATGTTTCGGACAGTTCCTCTGTCCATCATCAGGATTTTCTCACTGTACACACAGCAATGGTGTAACGTATGTCGTATAGGTTTGCTGACAGCTTGCGAGCAGGACCAGGACGGAACTGAATTCCGTCCTGATCCTGCTCGCAAGCTGTCAACAAACATGTGTGACATATACCATTGCTGTGTGTACAGAGAAAAACTCCTGATGATGGACAGAGTAACTCTCCGAAACATATAGAGTTTTATTCTCCCAAAAATTGAGAAATTAATGCATATATTTGGTTTTATTATAAGAATTTATCATGATGCACGGTCAACTGAACGTCGAATTATGAAGCCACACAAACGTTATGCAATTTCTTATCATAAGAATATACTGGTATATATAGTATAATTATTACGTAGACCAATAAAATAAGTCCCTACATATGTGTCGGGAGCTCTGGCCCCTTCACGGAGTTTCATCTGTGTCGCATAGACCTAACCAGGGCTAGGCTAGCCACAGTGTCGTCGCTTTGTATATGTAGTTCTGTAGGCTATGTTACTGGACCTCACAAAAATACAGTATGTATATAATATGTGCTGTCGGTCCCAGTGGCCGCGCGGTCTAAGGCGTAGGTCTACGGCCGCTCGCCTGCTGAGATTGTGGGTTCGAATCCCAAAGGGGGCATAGATGTTTGTCGGTTGTGAGTGTTGTTGTTGTCAGGTAGAGGTCTCTGCGACGAGCTAATCACTCGTCCAGAGGAGTCCTACCGACTGTGGTGTGTCGTTGTGTGTGATCTAGAAACCTCGTGAATGAGGAGGACCTGGCCCACTGGAGGGCTGTCGCGCCAATAACAAACAAACAATATAATATGTTACCGAAATGCTAAATTCCAGTTTTACACACACACACACACACACACACATAATTCGGAATCCTTGTCAAGTAATTTTCCTGGCGACTATGAAGGTTGTGTCGCTTAATGTGGTTGTCTGTTGATGGGAGGGTTTACTGGACCCACATACTGTTTACGTACGCAGCAATTTCTCCTGATCAGCAACATAATAGAGTTTTCTGTACATTTTCTGGTGGCGTCATTACGCCCAGTGTTGTAGTGTACTTCTCCGTCCGTAATTGGAAACCATTCCTGCACAGTTCCAGTATGCCGCAGTGACACTAACGCCTTTCAGTATGCACCGTATGATCAGCTACCCTGCAGCCCAGTGGTTTTTTTTTGCCAAGTTTTAACATGAACAAGACAGGCCCTGTATTTTTAACGTATCACTGAAGCGCGTTCGTGCAACCGTTGTTGCAGTCGAAAAGCAATAATTATTACATATTCTGAGAGAGTGTTTGTAGCCTTAGTTATCAGCCATGCAATGCGCATGAGCAATATTGTCGTCTGTGGCTTGTCCGGCTGTACAGTATTTATCTACATTATGTCAAAAACAGCACGATTTCGAAAAAAAAATTCTGAACATAAAATGTGTGTTTTGATTGTCTCTGCAACTTTTGTCTGAAACATTTATCGTTCTAAGAAAACTTGAGCGAGATATGATAAAAAAAAAGTACATTGGCCTTCATGTAAAGTGCCCTTGATTCTTGTCGGATTTTAATGCAACATTAATTTTCTGGACATAGTTTCGAAAAATGCTCAAATATCAAATTTCATTAAAATCCGTGCAGTGGGAGTCGAGTTGTCCCGCGGACAGACAGACAGACTTGAAGATAATGGTCGCTTTGTACGAAGGCGTCTAAAAGATCTACGTTCTGCCCATAAGCTGCATTTATGTGTTTTGTTTGGATATCAGAAAAACACACAGTAATTTTCACATACATCATTAACTTACTTGTTCTTACAATCCAGTCGCAGTGTGTTTCCTTCGCGGTACGAACTGAACCTTTAACGACAGTTTAGAATAATCAGAGTCTTTAAACGGTTAATGCGGGCACAAACTGAACTACAACTGACCCATATTCATGTCTCTCCTTGCCCACCCACCCACTGACCTCCTCTGCCCTCGCGGTGCGGAGCCGGAAGTGTTGTCTGCTGCAGGTAAGGATGCAGCTTTGTGGGCGCCAATCGGCCAGTCACTCCAGTTTCGTATATCCATGAGTCACGAAGAGAAAGGTGCTGTGGCTTCCCAGCTTTCAGTTTCATTGCTTCCTGAATGCCGTGGCGCCTCCAACAGACTTGTCTTTGCCTTTCCTTAACATCGCTGTATCAACCGCTTAGGAATCGAGAAAGTTGGGGTAGTGGTTCATCTGTAACTTGCTGGAGGTTGACAATTCCAGTTTCGGCCGGTACACCCCTATTCTCATTAAAATGTTCGTGGCTTTCTCCTTCTAGGCAAATGCAGATACAATAATTCAATTTGGCTAAGAACACGCGCTTTCAACCCGTTTCCAGTTCATCGTCCTACCACCCAGCGTTACAGGCTGATAAAACTCCGTGGCCTTAGTCCGCACGCGAACTATACCGATAGAGCGGCCGCCGCCGGTCGGCGAAGTTAGTGCCAACTTTAGCGGATAGAGGGGTGTCACGTGGTCAGCGCAACGGGT
>Ga0136643_10015969_pt1 | contig 11283 bp, 10 predicted proteins | sample TergutLab28metaG_FD_96883 | JGI IMG/M metagenome (GOLD analysis project Ga0136643, IMG submission 96883) | Labiotermes labralis P1 segment gut microbial communities from Petit-Saut dam, French Guiana - Lab288 P1 (version 3) (version 3) | ecosystem: Host-associated > Arthropoda: Insects >... | reverse complement strand
TATGTTTTTTGGGGTTGTTTTTTTTTTTTTTTTTTTCTTGGAAGGTACTTCTGTTCTGAAATTGCTTCGTGTGAAAGTGGATAATGCTGTGTAAGGTAGGGTCCTTCACAGATGATAGTTACTCAGGTGATCAGAAATTTCCCACCTCTAAGTTTCTCACTGATAGTAAAAAGTCTGAGTTTCATTACTTGTCTGAGCACATGTGCAATAACTTTTATAAGTTAACACATCCAGTTTTTATGACTGTCTCTGCTACTGGGGTGCCAGGTTATCTGTGTGCCATGGAAACATAGGCATGCACACAAAAGTCAGGTATCTACCACAAGAAAGTGTGCAACCAGAAGAGTGGATGGTACATGTATTACTGCACATATTGAGTTCCATTGCATGGAGTCCATTGATCAACATTAAAGTCTTGAGCTGCCTGTTAAAAAATGAAATTTTCTTGTAAGGCATGTATCCATCTTTTCTAACACTAATTTCTGGGAAAAGGTGTTTATACTGGAGTAAGTATGGTATTTTTAAGTTACTCAAGTAACTGATAACTGTTTGATGGGTGTAGAAGGGCAGTGCTGTTTCACATGTGGAACTGCTGCATGCGGTATCTGTGAAAGCAGTGTTATATTTGTGCTGGTCACAGTTGTACAGTTTAAAGACAAAACAATATAAACTTTTTTTTTTTAACTTCCTAAATTGATCTGCATCTTTGCTTGCAACTACAAGTGAGGGCTCCAGCTGTGACCTGGCTTTCATGGCACAATAGCACAGAAACATTCGCATGTGGAGCAGGAATGTGGAACTGAATTTTTGTAAATTTATATGAACATCAGTCTTCAGTAACTTGTTTTGTAAACATGTTCCTAAAGATAGAGGAAGCTGTTTTTTTTTAACACATTGTTTTCCTGTTGAGCTGCAGCATCAATATGATTAGGGGAAAAGATTGTGAAATAGGAATTTTTTGTCTGATTTTACCAAATATTATTGTAATTAATAATCTCTATGTAGTTGGTTGTAGAAAATGTTTCTTGGTGAGAGTTTGTGACAGCCTAAATAAACCCCAGACAGCTGGATGAGGTACATGTGGAGACTCAGAATTGGTGTAACATATGGATGTAAATTGGTTGGTTACTTTGACCCAATACGGTGCTTGAGATGATCAGGATGGTGTAGTCAGTGCAGTGACTAAGCTGTTGGCTGAGCATCTGATGAATAATCATGGTTTGATTCCCAGCAGGGGTAGTGGATTTGTCTGTTGTAGTAGGTATTCAGACCTGTCTGTAGATCACTCAGCCTCATATTTAGTGTCTACTGTGGTCTCTTTCCTGGCTGGTAGAGTAGCCAGGGCATGGACGTGACTGTTCAACTCTGACTAGTGCTGAGGGTAAGAAAGACAGAGCTGTATTTCTGATGGCCTTATACCTTTCCAGTGTGCTGAAGGACAGCTTTTCCTTCTCCATGGCTTAAGACTAATTACTTTTCTATTTTATACTTCAGTCAGGAACAGGCTACCCTGAAAGCAAAGCAGCGTATGCTAAGGGAAGATTGGGAGCTTTTCAAAGCACAACGGAAGCTTCTTCAGCAGAAGATGTGGAACAAGACAGCAAGGTATTGCATGATGTGTGTGTGTGTGTGTGTGTGCGCCACTGTTTAAATTCTTTTTTGCCATTGGTACAGTCTAACATCAGGAAACCTTTTGGATTTTGGAAGTACTAGTACCATTGAATATGGGATGTAACTGTTGAAGGCCCAGTGATAATTATATATGCCACCAGATGTAACATTCAGAAACTCTGCATGTTATCACACAGTGTATTTATGTGTTCTATATTGTTCTCACAGTAAGTGCCAATTGACATTTACTCTTGAACATCCAATCATGTTAATACATGAAGGATAGTAAAAAAAAATCTATCAAATTTCCTCCCAAGCATTTAATACACAGTGTGCATTACCTGAAGATTGAAGTACGCTAAATCTTCGGTAACAATAAAGAAGGTTTTTGTGTGTGTGTGTGTGTGTGTGTGTGTGTGCGTGCATGTGTGTGATTGATGGATAACTTCAGTATACTTAAATGCCAGTTATTTCCTTAAACAGTTAACCAGGCAAGTGGCATTGTCTGGGACCTGGTGAAGAACACACAATTTATTCTTATCTTATTAAATGATAATATATTTCTTTGTATTTATGTATTGTATATTATATTTATTGGAATAAAGGAACAGTGACATTTGCCACATCCTCAAGTTCCTTTGGCCTTGCGTGCTCCCGTCAGGATGCCGGGTGCATATTAAAGAAGGACCTTAGCAGCTGAGAGGGCAGGTTATTGGAGGCCAAGGGATGTGGAACTGAATTTTTGTAAACTTATGTGAAGATCAGTCTTCAGTGACTTGTTTTTTAAAGATGTTTCTAAAAACAGAGGAAGCTGTTTTTAACACTGTTTTCCTGTTGAACTGGCAGCATCAAGGTGATGAGGGGAAAAGATTGTGAAATAGGAATTTTTTGTCCGATTTTACCAAATATTATTGTAATTAATAATCTCTATGTAGTTAGTTGTATAAAATGTTCCTTGGTGAGAGTTTGTGACACCCTAAATAATCCCCAGACAGCTGGTCGAGGTACATGTGGAGACCACTCAGGATTGGTGTAACACAAGAGGCATGCAAACTGCTGTAACTCTTCTGCTGTAGTGGAAATGGCATCTGATAATAGACTAAAGTAAAATGCAGAACAGAGAAGACCTGTGCCCCACATACATTTGTGAAAGTTAGTTGCAGCAACAGTAAGGGAGTGAGTGAGTGATTGATGGTGTAAGAATCAGCTCACAAACCTCCATAGTAGACTTTCTGATGTTCTTGGTAGTGTGTATATAATTGTGATGAGGAATCACATAAAATATGGTCGTCATTTTGCAGTGACCTCCGAGAATTTGATGAGCAGCTGATGGCGCTGACTAATCTTCGAGGCCCTACTCCGGGTCCTGGACCTGGTAGTCCCAGAGATAGTAGTCCTGATGATGATACGGGAGGTACTGGAGGCTACTGCCCTGGTTGTAGCTCTCGTAGGGGCTGTCCATGTGATGAATGTGCTGTTACTCATCTCTTGACCTGTGGTGGTCTTATCACACCGCCAGATTCACCAGGCCCATTGTACAGGTAATGGCCCTAAGTGGCTATATTCTTGCTTAATTCTGTATCCTGTATGTGAAGATTCTCTGGATCCACTAAATAATGGTATGAATGGAGACGCACTGAAAATCAGGGTCTGTACTGACTGGTGAGTGCTCAGGTATACATATTTGTATCCATATTTTTATTCCTAAATTAAATTACATACCAGAGTGTCTGAAGCGCCATTGTAAAAGGATGTTCAGGAAATGTAGGTTTTCCTAATTAATTACTTTCATGAACATCTCCATCGGACATTTGGTTACTGTGTTTTTCACTTTTGCTTAACCTGCTTGTGTTGCTCTTGGATGGTTGACCAGTGGGAAAAAGAACCATGTCTTCCAGAAAAGAACAAAACAAACAATGGAAATGTGAGGTGTGGCAACATACAATATTGTTTCCTTGTGTTATGGTGACGTGCACCAGGTACATGATGTGACCAAAGGTTATATTAATGGACTATTGATCTCTGTGTTTCATGTGATGAACATTCAGCTAAAATTATATTTGTTTGTGTTTGCAGTCATAAAGTTGATGTTACACAAGAGTACCGGCTTGAGGGGGAAGGCAGCGAGCAGCCTCCAGAATCTCCGTCAGAACCTGATGTTGTGAGTGAAGGTGCAGTTGGAGGAGGGGACTCAGAGGGGCCAGAGCTTGCGTCAGCTCAGCAGCAGAGTTGTGAATGTCATGTGTGCACTGCCCCACTCATGACACCTGTAAGCATTGTCTTGGAAATAAGAATACTGTGAATGTGTCCCTCTCTTTGATCAATACAGCTGTGGAGAAAGTATTGTTTTCTGTGCCCATAAATGTAATATTCTCTTCTTGTTTGTGTGTGTAACTTATAGGCACATTTGCAAAATTGCAAAATGTGAATATTAGCTTTGTCCTGTCTGTCTTTCCATCTGCCCATCTGTATTTTACATGGAAGACCTGTCCATATTTATGATAGTATCTCGCCGAGTTCTTCTTAAAGTGAGAAATGTTTAAGACAAAAGTCATAGAGAAAATTAAAACACACATTTTATGTTCAATAACTCTTTTCTGAAAATCGTAGCTGGTATGCGATAATGTGGTGGAATATGGTGGAGAAGGACAGGCCACAGATGACAACATGGCACATTCATATTGCATGCTGGGTGACTAAGACTACAGACACTCAGGTTATGTATATGTATTGCTTTTCCACAGCAACAATACTTTTGTGAACACACCTCATTGTTACATTGTACATACATTGCCTGTCTTCAGTTTTGATTTGTAGCTGTAAAATTTGGCAACCATATTAGGTGGTAGGGTAGGCTTAGTAGATTTTAAAGTACTGGTATTTTTGGGTTCATCATGAGGGTGTGCGAGGGCCAATGGAATCAGGTAGTTGGATAGCAGAGGTGGCAGGTTACGAAAGTGTCGTGTAAAGAGGGAGGCCTAGGCGTGTGGTGACTAGTGGAGGTATTGGGAGATAATGGTGGATGTTTGAAGGGAGTAGCAGTATTTATGTTCAGAAGCCAAGGAATATAACCAATTTGTGAGTTCAGTGAACTCTATAGTTCTGTAGACTTCCTTGGCAAGTAAACATATATATATATATATGTGTGTGTGTGTGTGCACTTGCATGTGTTTGTGAGCACAGTGAAACCTGAACCATGTTCTTACTTTGTGCGTGCGTGAGCTATAACCCTTCACAGCAGATGAAGCACTATATCTTCACTTTTGCCCTTTGGTAGTGAAATGCATTTGGAAGATAAGCGTGACAGTTTTATAACTTACACAATTTCTGATGGTCAGCTCCAGAGTATGTGCATCCAGAATGACTGACTTCTTGTATGGCTTCACAAGTAACCAGAAGTGTATGTTCTACATTATAAAGTTGCAGAATTTTGAATTTGCTATACTGAGTTACCAGAAAGTAAGCACAAGGTTTCGGTTTTGTAAAAGCATAGGTTTTCCTCACTCTGCCACAGTTTTATATGAGTGTAATGTGTATTAGCCAAAGTTGTTGCCACTCCAAGGTGATTTCATTTAAAAGTTTGATTAGGCAATATCGTTAGGAGGCAGAAAGCCTGTTTCAATTACTTACAGGCCCTTTCTTCCCATTTAGCTTTTGGTAGTTATTTCTGTATCAGGCATGTGTTACTGAAGACGTCTGTGCAACCTTGTGTGTGTGTGTGTGTGTGTGTGTGTGTGTGTGAGTGAGAGAGAGAGAGAGAGAGAGAGCACATGTATGTTCATATTCCCCTTTCCTCCATCTATCCATACAGAAGATTGTGCAGTTTACCCTGCATCTGGCTTTGAATTCCCCATCCTATTTGAGAGTTTTGTAGGAAACAGTCAGTTTGAAGTTTGGGAACTATTTCTGATAAACTCTGAAGTTTGAGCAGTGTTATTGCTGTTATTTCAGATGGAGCTTATGGAAAGCTATGAATGTCACACTTGTGTACCGGGAGGAGCATCAGCTGTCAATCTTAACTTGCATGCTGGGGGCTTTCATTTATATCCACATATTCATGGTACTGGAGGAGGTGAGCTTCTGAATACCCCAACAAATTACTCTGTTCTCTATTTCAATGTAGTATTTTGTACTGTATGTAGTCTCATAATTAACATATTCCTACTTTTAAATGAATTTTAGAAAATAAATTAAATGTTATGTTTGTGTTTCAAACTTATAGCTACAGATTTTTGTCACAATAGACATAAGCATAAGTGTGTGCTATACAAGGTCTGACACAAAATAACAAGACTGATCCTGTAAGGCGTTTTATTTACATAATTAAAAAAATCATATGTGATCACCTTCAGAATAGTCCCCTTCTCAGTTTAAACAGAGCTGGATACAATGCTGCCACTGTTCAAAGCAGTGCTGCAGATTATTTTCTCTAAGACTTTTGAGGAGCTTTATCATTTTTGCTTTCACCTCTTCTACCGACACAAAATTGGCTCCTTTGAGCATGGATTTAATCTTTGGAAATCGGAAGAAGTCACAGGGAGCAAGATCAGGAAAATAAGGGGGGTGAGCAAGCACAGCAGTGTTATTACTGACTAAAAACTGCTTTACAAAGCATTATGGGTTGACGCATTTTTCTGATGCAAAATCCATCCATTTCTTCACAATCCTGGCCATTTCCTTCTCAGTTATTCCTGCACTTCAGTCAAGATTTCGATATAGTGTTGATTGGCAGTCTGGCCACTGGGTACCCACTCTGGATGTCAAAAACAATAAGCAGCATGGCATTGAAATGGGAATGACTCATGTGACTCTTTTTCTTCCTCTCTCTTGGAGAGTTTGGTGACTTCTAGTGCCATGATTGTCTCTTTGCTGCAAGGTCATATGCAAATATCTAAGTCTCATCACTTGTAATTACTGACTTCAACAAATCTGGTTAGTTCTTATTACGCTGCAAAAGATCAGAACAGTTCCTTTCAAAGTTGTTTTTGTTCAGTTGATCAGTTAAAATGCTTCGAAAACTTTCCCTGTCTATAGCAGCCATCTTAGCAATTGCTTGAAACCTCATCCTGCAGTCGTTACATATCACATCTTGCACATTTACAGTGTTGTTAGTGGTAAATGAGGTGCTTGAAAAACCTGGTCGGTCACAATCTTTCACTGTTGATTCACAAGTTACGGAGTAGGTTTTGTTATTTTGTGTTGGACCTCATATTTCTTCAGAACTACATCCCCCTGAATATGCATCACACCCTAATTTTTTAAGTGAAAAAAAATACTAACTTTTATGTACATTGTGTGAAGTATTAGAGCATACATGTCAGTGAGCATATGTGATACATTTTGAGTTGATACGAAGATATAATGTTTTCAAGTGAGACATCTCTGTTGTGTTGAATATGCTAAAATATATATATATATATATAATACATTCATACACAACTTTATATTTTATTAGATTATATAAGGTTATAATTGCAGCTACATGTTTTGGCCCAATTGTAGGGCCATCTTCAGACTGGTCTTTGAATAGATGGAGTGTACAGTTGATAATGTTTTCAATTTACGAGATCTCGTGTTACAAGAATCGGTTACAATAATTGTGGTATGTTATATAAAAAATTTAAGATTAAAATTCAAATGTGGTACTCCATACAGTAAGCAATGAAAAGCATTAAAAACAGATAAAGTAAAATTGACAGTGTGGTTATGGGGGTATACAGTCAGAAATCATACAGAAGATACTTTGTAAAGGAAAGCTTCACCGCCATATTTTAATAAGAACGAATCCCAACCACTGTAATGCTTATTGTATAAAAATACCACATTTGAATTTCAATCGTAATTTTTTTATATAACATACAATTATTTTAACCAATTCTTGTAATACAAGATCTCGTAAATTGAAAACATTATCAGCTGTACACTCCACCTATTCAAAGTTCAGCCTGAAGATGGCCCTACAATTGGGCCAAAACATGTAGCTGCAATTATAACCTAATATAATCTAATGAAATATGAAGTTGTGTATGACTATTATATTTACGAGTATTTTATATTATATTTTAGATATAATGTTTTGTTCATGTCCACTACTGCCTTGTATTTTTCCTATTAGCATGTTCATACAATGTGATTCCAAGGAAAACCTTTCAAAGGGGTGCTGTACGAGGGGTAGTCAGTAAGTTTCCTGATTGATGACTTAAAACACAGAAAGGCTTACCCTAGACATTAGGGGATGGCATCACCTTCAAAGTAGTCCCCTTCTGAGGCTTGACAACGATCCCAGCGGCGCTGCCAATTTTTTAAGCATTCCTGGAGGTCATTTTCTTTTAGCGTGTACAGGACGGCCTGCGACTCTGCTTGAATTTCCTCCATCTGAAATCTTCACCCCTTAAACTTAATTTTCAGTTTTGGAAATAAGAAAAAGTCACTGGGTGCAAGGTCGGGCGAGTAGGGAGGATGTGGCACCACAGTCATGTTGTTATCAGTCAAAAACTGTCGAGTCAGGACAGCAGCATGGGCTGGCACATTGTCATGGTGGAGCAGCCATGTGTTGTTCCGCCACTGATCAGGTCGCTTCCTTCGCACATTCTTCCATAGACGTTTCAAAACTTCGACATAGAATGCAACATTAACTGTTTGACCAGGAGGAACAAATTCTTTGTGAACAGTTCCCTTCTGATCAAAGAAACAAATCTTGATGTTGCTTCTCACTTGCCTTGCCTTCTTTGGTCGAGATGACCCCGTACTTTTCCATTGACTGGATTGAGTTTTTGTTTCCAGGTCGTAGGCGTAAACCCAGGTTTCGTCACCCGTAATGACATTCGAAAGAAAGCTGGGGTCGTTGCAGCATTTTCTTTGAGGGACAAGCAAACGTCAAGTTGTTGCTGTTTTAGGTCGACACTGAGGAGTCTGAGCACAAACTTTGATACAACACGTCACATCTTCAAATCTTCCGTTAAAATTTTATGACAAGTTCCATGACTAATTCCCACTAGCATACTGAATTCATCAATGGTACGACGACGATCCTCGCAGATAATCTGACGCACACTCTCAATCATTTTTGGCGTTGAACTGGACACTGGTCGACCAGAGCATTCATCAATCGAAGTTCTGCCTGCCTTAAACCAGGAAAACCACTGAAATGTTTGGGAATGACCCATAGCTTGATCCCCAAAAGCTGTCTTCAACATTTCATAACATTCTGTAGTAGTTTTCCCTAACTTGAAACAGAACTTGATGCAAGCGCGTTTTTCACGGAAATCTGCCATCTCGATAATCGCAGAGAGAACATTGCACCGCTTGATAAAAGCTGGAGTTGCGTCACACATGATGCACACAGAAAGCTTGCTTTCAGCGCAGTAGCCCATGATACCTAGGGAATAATACCTCTAGCGGCTAGTGTGGTAACTACGCTCCGTACAAGCACGAAAAATTCAGTCCGGGAACTTACTGACTACACCACTTATTTGGTTATGCTCAGGACTGGATGAATTATTTTTGTGTATTTTTTTTTTCACCTATCAGGGTCCTGTTGTAATGAATCAGGTTTTTTTGTTTATGTGTTGGTTCAAACTCTGTATTTTAGAACATACACTTGGAAAATCTTTACAGGCGGTGATGCTGGCAGTCTGTACCCACACTTGTACAACATACATCCATCACTTCTCACACAGTTGGGATCTAAACATTCACGCCTTGGTGTTCACCTTCAAGATCAGCTTCAGGTAAGGATACTGAGGAATTGTACACAGAATTGTTGTGAACAGAGGGGACATTGTGGTGTTGGAGTATAACACTGGACTGTCATTCCAGTGAGTGCTAAGTTTGATCCTCAGTCACATCCATCTTTACCTCTAGCATAAAATGTGGAGCTTTTGTAGAATATTGGTAGTCAGACGCCAAGAATGTATCAGTTAATTATGGAAGGTTTGTTTTTCAAAAAAATACAAGAAGATTGCCATTGGATCAGCTTTAAGTTGCTTCTTCCTCTTCTCCTCCTCCAACTTCTTCTTCTTCCTCTTCCTCTACTTCTTCTTCTTCTTCTTCTCCCTCTTCATCATCATCATCATCATCATCCACTCTCTGGTGTTGGCAGTTCTACCATCATGCACTGTGCTGCTGCTGATAGTGGTGCTTATGTATGATTGTGGGTGACCAAGATGTTGATCATGTGGTTAGTTATCCAGAAACCACCATGAGGAAGTGATCTGCTTCAGCCCCCACTTCCAGTCCTGATGGATTTTACATCTTACTGTGATTACAGAATCTTAATAGGCTGAACTTGCATGGGTAAACTGCATGCATAATTAAAATATACCATAATTTCAGTTTATGTCATCCATGGTGATTCAGCACCTTTTGGTCTCATGCAGTTTAACAAAATGCACATGGCACTTTGCCAACATTTTGGTGTGTGTTCAGTTTCATTTCCTGGTATTGAGTTGTCCATTGTTCCTGAAGGGACCATATAAAAAACCCCCTTAAATGCAGGAAAATAATGCATATGGGAAAAATGGATAGAGGTTTAACTGTGTATTAATCATGATAGTGGTGGTGGTGGTGTCAGTTTTGTCATCTTTTCATTATCATCATCATCACATATCCTTTGTCTTCTGGGCAAGGGAAGGATATAGAAAATGATAAACAGACATTTGTTTGCTATATAGGACATTGGCTAGAGGCATTAATGATATAAACATTTTGTGTCATGTTTATGTTTTGCGTATGTTGAGGTGCTACATTCAAGGAGGCAAGTTGTGGATATAATAAGATGACAAAGCACTGTTGTATGTTGCATCAGGGTGGTGTGATAGTATGTATTGAAGTTCCATTGACCCTTTAAACGCCGAGTTAAATCCCATCTACCATTTGCTGGCATTATTAGGAGCTCACCATATTCTCCACGTTAACGGGTTAAGGGTTAAGAGGGGCTTGAGAGTTATTGCAATGTGTCAACAGTTTGATCTACTGTAAACATTTTCCTCTGTTATAGAAACAGTTTCAAATGTGATATTTGTGTGAGCAATGAAATTGGTAAGTTTGCAGTTTTTAATTTTTTTGTAGGTTTGTGTTTATTTTAACATGATATGTGATCTTACAGCTTACAACAGTTGCTGAGACAAAGCCAGTTCATTTACTTCAGTCTCAGTTAACAAGTCCTGCAGTGTCAACTGTGACTGATCTGCTGCCTCTAGAGGTTCTTCCACCACCATCAAGTCCTCCTACTGCAACAGCACCTCTCCCAAATCATCCAAAATCCACTACCAGTCCTGGAACCTCACCCCTTGCACCCAAAACACCTACATCCGTCCCACAGGCACATAAGCAGTCCTTTGCTGGGCTGGTATCATCTGTGACAAAGGAAACCATTCCAGCATCAGGAGACTCTGTAGTAAAACTGGGAGCTCCTTGTAGGGAACATGTTGGAAATGGGAAAGTTCCTTTACAAAATATGCAGAGTTCTGCTTCCACACAAACTAGCCCTAATAAAACCAAGACTCACGCCCAGCAACATGTGGGGGTGGCTCAGCAGAAGTCACTTGGGAGCGTGGCCACCCAGTCAGCATTACCACGACAGCAGCTCTCACAGAATCCTGTGAAACGGAGTCCCACTGTTGCTGCCTCCCAACAGCCGTCAGCAAATGGTCATCACCATCCTGTGAGTTC